>Ga0315274_10000266_pt1 | contig 80613 bp, 69 predicted proteins | sample YL17G02_20_MG_FD_203700 | JGI IMG/M metagenome (GOLD analysis project Ga0315274, IMG submission 203700) | Sediment microbial communities from Yellowstone Lake, YNP, Wyoming, USA - YL17G02_20 | ecosystem: Environmental > Aquatic > Freshwater > Lake > Sediment | place: USA: Wyoming | collected... | reverse complement strand
CATACCTGGGCAAAGCCCAGAGGAGAACCTACAAGACCCCCGGACTGATCAAGATGGGAGCCCGCTTCTACGACCCCGACACCGGAAGATTCATATCCAGAGACCCGCTATCAGGCCACGACGAGATCCCCATCTCCCACAACCCGTACGTGTACGCTTACGACGACCCGGTGAACCTGAGGGATCTGTCGGGGGAGGATGCGTATTCGGACGGACTGAGACAAGAGGCGCAGGTATGGTATGCACTGGCGAATACGCCCTTCTTGGGAGAGGGAAATAGAGGCTATGCCGATTTTCTGATGGCACAAGCGGATTTGCATGATCGGCTCGTTGCGCAAGGAACGGTCCCTGCACAAAACGAGCAGACACCAATATGCGAAAAAGAAGAATATTCTGGCAATAATTCAGAGGACGTAAGCATCAAGAATGGATTCTTGAATCTATTTCCAATTGCTAAATTCACCGTCTTTGCCTCTGTGGAGATTCGCGTACGAACAATAGTAAAAGGTTTTCAGGTCCAGAAAAGCAGATTAGAAGCTCGCGGATACATGAGCATGACACCTGGTCCAGGCTTGAATAAGTCTGGGATGTATTCCTGGCTAGTCGGTGAAACTGGCCTCCGGGTTGATCTTTTAGAAGATCCGAAAATGAGTATTGACATTGACTCTGCGAAGCCACTGCCTATGGAACCAACAGGATACTGTCGTAATACATTGATGCCAGATCCGAATGCAAGTACGAACATGGGTTTCAGAGGTTCTAGGGAAAGCACCAGGGATAAGCTACTGCCAAGAAGAGCTTCAGCGAAAGTTGTGTTCGTGGTTGGACGAATCGAGGGTTGGACGGGAAGTTCAGCTTGTACAGTTGATATATTTATATAGACGGCGTATTTAAATGAGAAGAGCTTATTAACAGAGGCCCAAATTGAGAATTTGTCCAAACAAGCGAATATTAGTTGCAGCGGTTGTCTTGACAGTTGTGGCTACGATTATTTGTTCTTCGTGCAAAACAGGTAAACAGCCACCCCGAATTGATATAGGTCTTGAATGGCCAATGTATTTACACGATCATCTGAATTCTGGGAAGAATGAAACTAATATGAGAATTCCCAAGAAGAAGATTTGGGAAAAGCGGATTAGAGAACCTGAAGAGAAAATTGAACAGGTGACAATCCCCATCGTCTATCGCGGCAAAGTATTTTTCTATGGGCAAGATGGTTTCATAAGAGCGTTATATTTGGGTGACGGTTCGGAAGCTTGGAATGTTGGTCCTAATTATGGTGGCGGAGTGGCTCCCTGTGGTAACGACGGTAAAGTTTTTTTTGAAGGTGGATTCATATACGCCGGTTATGCGGACAAGAATAAAGAGGTCTGGGTTGCAAGAGCAGGCGGAGGAGTGACAACCCCATTAGTTTCATTTGGCGACAGGCTTTATTACGGGACGAACAGCGGGTATTTGTACTCGATTTCAGTAATAAATGGTAGAGCTTTTTGGAAGACAAAACTGAACGGCCTGAGCCAAGTAGCGCCGTGTGTTGCTCAGGGAAAGGTATTCATACCGTCCGGCGGAGGGGAAGAAGGAGATCAGCGAGTTTATTGCGTTGACACAAAGAAAGGCAATATTCTCTGGGAGAGTAACATACCTGGCAATGAGTCAGCATCTTCAATTGTCTACGAAAACGAACGAGTATACTTTGGAGATGATTGGGGGGTTGCGTTTTGTCTTGATGCAAATAACGGTAACAAGATATGGTCAAGTGAGCTTGGGGATACGCTAGAGACGCCAGTACTGCTTGGCGATAAGATTGTTTTCGCTGGATTACTCGGCAGTATCAGGTGTCTCGACAAACATAGCGGACAAATACTCTGGAGTATAAGTCAGAGTGAAAATATCACCACTCCCATTGTTGCGACGAGGTCATTTGCTGTTTTCGGTACTGAGGGTGGGAATCTGAAGTTCATTGACCCAAACAGCGGTGAATCTGTTCACGATATCAAGTTACCTGGTAAGCCAGTCAGCATTGCAGTAGCGAAAGACAGAATTGTGGTCGGCACCGAAGAAGGTAGTGTCATTTGTTTAGGAAGATGAAATCGTAAGTCTGAGATGAATTGAAGTAATCACCGGCTCCCCTGACACATTTCAGCATCCTCAACTCCAAGGCGACCAACCGCCACTGCTAGTCGTTCCCGCCCGATTGCCACCCCCCAGACCCGGTGCTATAATTGCGAGTACTTTTCGGCCAGTTTGCGGCTGACGACCTTTTCATAGACGATCACGGAGGCTGATTTGCGCAAGTATGAGATGCTGTTTATTGCCAGGCCCGACCTCGAGGAGGAAATGCTCAAAGCCCTTCTGGACGAGGTTTCCGCGCTGATCGCCCGGGAGGGCGGCAAAGTGACCGGGGTGGACGTCTGGGGGCTTCGGCGCCTGGAGTATCAGATAAAGAACCAGGATAGTGGTCACTACGCTGTGGTAAACTTTGAATCGGAAGCCGGTGTTGTAAAGGAGCTGGAGCGGGTCATGGGCATCAGGGACGATGTCCTTCGCACCAAGACTGTCCTCGCGGGGAAGGGGTAGGCCATGGCGAGTCTCAACCGGGTGATCCTGATCGGAAACCTTACCAGGGACCCGGAACTGCGGTTCACCACCGCGGGTAAGCCAATAGCGCGGCTGGGCCTGGCGGTTAACAGGAGGCCTTATACCAACGAGCAGGGAGAGAAGATCGAGGGGGTAGACTACATCAACATCGCGGTCTTCGGAAGGCAGGCCGAGACCACCCACCAGTACCTCAAGAAGGGGAGCGGTGTGGCGATCGAGGGACGCCTCACCTCCAGGAGTTGGGAGACCGAGGACGGGCAGAAGAGGTACGCGTTAGAGGTCAACGCCCAGAACGTCCAGTTCCTGCCGCGCTCCGGAGAGGCGGCCGGCGCGTCAGCGCCGGGTGCTTCGGACAGTTACATAGATATCGACGTGCCGCCGATCGAGGGAGGCGAAGACTTCCCCTGGTGAGCGAGAAAGGGAGTGTTTGAGCGATAGCCAGAGACAGAGACAGAGACAGGAAATCGGGTGACAAAAAGGCTCCTGCTTATCCTCGGAAACAGAGGCGCAGGTACTGCTTTTTCTGCAAGGAGAAGATAGATTATATCGACTACAAGGACGTGGGCACCCTGCGCCGCTTCGTCTCGGAGCGCGGGAAGATCCGCCCCCGCCGGGTAACGGGCACCTGCGCCCAGCACCAGGTCGAGCTGGGAAAGGCCATCAAGAACGCCAGGGAGGTCGCCCTCCTTTCGTACCCCCACAAGTAGTTTTCAGGAGCCGGTAATCCGGGAGTGATCAGTTTGAAGGTCCTGCTTAAGAAAGACATCGACAGCCTTGGTTGCATGGGAGACGTCGTTGAGGTGGCGCGCGGATACGCGAGGAACTACCTGATCCCCCGTGATCTCGCGGTTGGCGTGACCCGCAACCGGGTCAAGGATGTCCAGGAACAGAAGAAGGTCCTCGATGTGAAGGCCGTCCGTGAGAAGGACAGGCTGGAGGAAGTTGCCGATAAGGTCCGCGCCGGCCGGATAGTGGTAAAGGCACGATGCAGCGCGACCGGTAAGCTGTTCGGGTCGATTACGAACCGGCAGCTCGCCCAGGAGATCGAGGCGGTCACCGGGGAGGAGATCGACAGGCACAAGATAGTCATCGCCGAACGTGTAAGGACTGTAGGCGCCCACCCGGCAAAGATAAGGCTGCATCCGGATATCGAGCTGGAGATAGAGTTCGAGGTCGAGGGCGAGGGGTTTGTGCCCGAGGAGCCGCCGGTCGAGGAAGAGGAAACGGCCGCCGGCGCACAGACGCCTGAGGCAACTGTTGCCGCGGCTGTGGACGCTGTCGAAGAGGCAGCCCCTCCAACCGCCGGGGGCGAGGAGGCAGCGCCACCACCGGCCGTGGTAGAAGAACCGGCAGGGCCACCTGGCGGGTCAGAGCCAGCGGAAGCGCCGGGCGAGCCGGCTGTCGAGGAGACGGCGGAAGCGCCGGTGGAGGAGAGCACGCAGGATACCGGGAGTGGGTCATCGACCGAGTGGGTGTAAGAAGAAATGGCAGCAGAGCCTCCCGGCGGTTTCGACAGGGTACCCCCGCATAACCTGGAAGCCGAGGAGTCCGTACTCGGTTCCATGATCCTTTCACATCCCGCGGTGGCCGTTGCCCAGGAGATGCTGCGCCCAGAGGATTTCTACAAGGATTCGCACCGCAAGATATATCATGCTCTGGTCGAGCTCTACGCGCAGGGCTCGAGCACCGACCCGGTGGTGCTGGCCGAGGAGCTCAAGAGCCGCGGCATCCTCGAGTCGGTCGGCGACAAGGCGTACATCCACACCCTGGTCGATACCGTCCCCAACCCGCTCAACATCAAGCACTACGCCCAGATAGTAAGGGACATGGCTGTTCGGCGGAACCTTATAGACGTCGGCTACGAGATCACGAACCTCGGATTCGACACGTCGGACGGTGTCGACGAGGCGTTCGACCAGGCGGAGACCTCGGTGTTCTCCGTCGGCAGGAGGATGCACCGGGAGGGCCTCACCCACATCAGGGAACCGCTGGTGCAGAGCTTCAACAGGATGTCGGAGGCCCGGGAGAAGGGTTCAAAGATCACCGGGGTCGCCTCCGGTTTCTATGCCCTCGACGATTGGACATCAGGGTTGCAGCCTTCCAACCTTATCGTGGTGGGCGGCAGGACCTCCATGGGCAAGACCAGCTTCGCGCTCAACATCGCCCATAACATAGCCGTGCACTCGGATGTCGGCGTCCTTCTGTTCAGCCTCGAGATGTCCAAGACCGAGATCTCGGACCGGCTGCTGTGCAGCGAGGCCCGGATCGACTCCAGGACGTACCGCATCGGCAAGATCGAGGACCAGGACATGGAGAAGGTCGTCAACGCCGCGGCGGTGCTCTCGAACGCTCCGATCTTCCTGGACGACACCGGTGACATCACGATCATGGAGATGCGCACCATCGCGCGGCAGCTCATGGCCAGGGAGAATGTCGGGCTCATAATAGTGGATTACATCCAGATGATGCATATCCCCGGGTTCCGCGAGGGACGCGTCCAGGAGGTATCCAGGGTCGCCAGGGATCTCAAGGTCATGGCGAGCGAGCTGGAGGTTCCCGTCATAGCGGTCTCGCAGCTGCGCCGCACCCCGGCGGCAGTCACCAAGAAAGAACCGAGCCTCGAGGACCTGAGGGAATCCGGCGCGATAGAGCAAAACGCTGACCTGGTGATCCTCCTGTACCGCCCTGAAGCGGACTTTCCCGATGACCCGGGGGTGAGGGGTGTAGCAGTGATCGACCTCGCCAAGCACCGCAACGGACGCACCGGAAAGTTCAATCTTGCCTGGATCGGGTCGTACACGAAGTTCGAGAACATGGCGGAGGAGGATGTGCTCTCGGCAGAATGAGCGGTACTCTTCTTTCAAGCAATTCCAACATGGACGTATTCCTCGGCGTTGACGTCGGGTCTGTTTCCACCAACGTGGTCGCCCTCGGCCCCGCCGGCGATGTCCTTGCCTCCGTTTACCTGAGGACGAGGGGACAGCCAATCAGCGTGGTGCAGGAAGGGGTGCGCTCTGTCGGGGAGAAGCTGCCCGCCACGGTGAAGATCCTTGGCGCGGGCTCCACCGGGAGTGCGCGTTACCTGACCGGGGTCGTGATAGGGGCGGACCTGGTAAAGAACGAGATCACCTCGCACGCGGTGGCCGCCTCCCACGTCGTGCCGGGGGTTAGGACCGTTATCGAGATAGGCGGGCAGGACTCGAAACTCATCCTGCTGCGCGACGGCGTGGTGACGGACTTCGCCATGAACACCGTCTGCGCCGCCGGTACCGGCTCATTCCTAGACCACCAGTCCGCGAGGCTGAATGTCCCGGTGGAGGAGTTTGGAGGCCTCACCCTCAAGGCAAAAGAGGGAGCGCAGATCGCGGGGCGTTGTTCGGTTTTCGCGGAATCCGACATGATACACAAGCAGCAGGTGGGATATCCGATCGAGGAGATAGTGCTGGGGCTGTGCCGCTCCCTGGTCCGCAACTATTTGAACAACCTTGCCAAGGGCAAGAGGCTCGAGCCGCCGGTGGTGTTCCAGGGCGGTGTTGCCGCGAACGTCGGGATGAAGCGCGCCTTCGAGGATGCGCTGGGGGTCGAGGTGACCATCCCGCCATACCACGACGTCATGGGAGCGATCGGGGTCGCGCTGCTGACCATGGAGGAATCGCCTTACCTTGAGAAGAGCAACTTCAGGGGCTTCTCGCTGGCCGATTTCGATTACAGCACGTCCTCTTTCATCTGCTCGGGCTGTTCGAACAACTGCGAGGTCGTGAAGATAAAAGCCGGCCGCGAGCTGCTCGCGTGCTGGGGCGGCCGGTGCGGCAAGTGGGAGATCGAGTTCGACTCTCCCGCGGGCATGGTCCCGAGGGGATAGCCGCTGCAGCCTGCCCTGTTGACAGGTGGTGCCACGCCCGTATCGCAAGTGTTCCTGGCAGAAAGGAGCCTGGTGCGCGGAAACCGGAAACTACCGGCAAACGGAGTCATTCTGTTGCTGGCCCTGCTGGTGGCGGTAGTATTTGCAGGCTGCGGCGCTCCCGGCCCTGGCTCACCCAGGCAGATCGTCAAGAAGGCCATAGACGCGCAGGGTGACTTGAAATCGGTCCACATGGAAATGGACGTGACCCTGCAACTGGAGGGCGGCCCGGGCGACTCTCATGGCGCCTCCCGCTACCTGCGCGGAGAGGGTTATTTCGAGAAGCCGGACAAGTCGAGGATGACGGTCAAGACCGGGTCCGGGCAGGTCGAGGTGGTGGCGGTCGGCGGCAGGTTGTTCGTCAAGACCGCAGGCGCTGCTTCGTGGACGGAGCAGGAGCCTTCCCGGCAGCCATTGAGCGGCTTCTCTCCGGGCGATGTCGCAGATTACCTCAAGTACACGAAGGGGCTTCAACTCGTGGACGTGAAGAAGGGCACCTACCACCTCAAGTTCGACCTGGACATGGGGCGCTACACCCAGAGGTTCAGAGTGCCGGATGTTGACCCCTCGGTGTTCAAGGGGATGGACGCCCACATGGAGGTCTGGATCCTGGAGGACTCCTATTACATAGAAAAGGCGAAGATGAGTTTCGCCGGTGACCTCTCGAAGGTGGGCCGCGGTAAGGTCAGCATGTCCACCGAGATAGAGTTCTCCGAGTTCAACCAGCCGGTGACGATAGAAGCCCCGATGTAAAGAATGGGGTCAGGTCTCCGCAAATCGGGGTCAAACAGCCCTTTGCGTTTTCAAACCAGCGCAGCACAAATCGATGTTTGACCCCGGTTTGCGGAAGGTGGGCCGCGGTAAGGTCAGCATGTCCACCGAGATAGAGTTCTCCGAGTTCAACCAGCCGGTGACGATAGAAGCCCCGATGTAAACTCCGAAACTCGTCTTCACTGATTGGACCTTCCGCTGACAAGACGCAACAGGACCGGCCGCTCCAGCTCGATAGCGTCGTGCTCGCACAACTCGTGGCAGCAGTAGCACCGGATGCATTTCCTCAAATCCACTCCTGCCACGTTGTCCGCGAGCGAGATCGCGCCCCGCGGGCATATGTCGGCGCACTTACCGCAGCCTGTGCATTTTTCAGGGTCCGGGTACGGCCTGATAGCGACCCAGTTGCCGAACCTGTCCTGCAGGAACCGGGGAATGTAGGTGCTGATGTCCCTCTTGTCGGGCAGCCGGAATCGTTCCACCGCCGGCCCCCCCGGGTCGTCGCCGAGCGTGTTGATGTCGCCCTTTTCACCCGGGCACATTCCCCTCTTTATGGCGGCATACAGCGCCCTGTTATCAACCGGTTTCACACCCACAAGGCGCATCATCGCCGTCTCCACTGCCAGCGTGTCCCTGCCGGCAGCGATAAACCCGATCTGCTTGATGTCGCCCTGCCTGGGCCCGTTTCCATCCATTCCCACTACAGCGTCAACCACGTGGAAGTCCGGGCTCGTCGCCAGCATGACGTCCACCAGGAAGTCCGCGAAATCCCCTGGATCGTTGAATCTCGCGTGGTAAGTGAACTTGGACGCTCCCGGCACGGCGCCGAACAGGTTCTTGATGGCCCCCGTGATGTTCACCAGCAGGTGGGTCTTGAACTTCGGTATCGAGACCAGGCGGTCGGCCCTGTCCATGGCGCCGCAGATCGGGATGCGCTTCATGGTTTTGCCGTCCGGAACGGCTTTCTGGACCACCGAGGTGTCGAAGTTGAGGGCGGCGCCCGTCTCGAGCGCGACCTGCGCGAAGCCCGTCCCCCGGTAGAAGCGCTTCAGGATCGCCTGGTTGTAAGGCCCGCCCGGGCTGTCGCCTATCGTTATGTCGGAAGTCACCGCCTGGAGCTGTCTTACCACGGCGCGGACGACCTCGGGGTGGGTGGTGGCGGCTTTCTCCGGGGAAGCGGGAATAAAGGCGTTCACCTTGATAAAGACGGATTCACCCTCACCGATGATCGCCCCCGGGCCGCCGAGCAGCTTGAATGCCCGCGCCACCTGCTCCTCCACCAGGTCACGGTCGTAGTCTTTGCACCTGACGAGTGCGACGTCGTTGCTCTGCAATGGCTGACCTTTCTCTAAGTACCCCGTCCCATAAATACGCCTGCATTCGATCACCGCTGCATCCGCTCCTGCCGCGTTCCGCTTCCTCGGAGTACTCAGCGAGTACGCCCTTGTCGCGCGCCTTTTAAGGAACGGCGCATCGACGCTCTCGGTACGACACCGTATCTACGGGACGGAGTACTAAGTCCTCGCAGTCTTTTATATATGACGCATGCTCGAGGCTGACATAATCACTATAGATGTATAGACTTCTGTGCGCCCGATGTCAAAATCGGGCAGCCGGCTTTCCGGCGGCGTACAGACAGGTTGTGGCCCTCATGGAGAGCGAAACGATCAGAATAGACTCGGGCGGCGTTTCCCTGTCGGGCGAGCTCCTGCATCCGGGCAGCCCCGGCGCGCCGCTCGTTGTCCTCTGTCACGGGATACCGCTTTCAAGGCCGGACCCGGCCGACGGCGGCTACCCGATGCTGGCCGGACTCATACGCGAGAAAGGCTACGCCGTCCTTTTCGTCAATTTCAGGGGCACCGGCGACTCCGGTGGGAATTTCCACCTGGGGGGATGGTACGTGGATCTCGAGAGAGAGATGCGTTTCGTGTCCGAGGAGTTGGGCGGCCGTTTCACGCGGACGTACCTCGCCGGGTTCTCCGCGGGCGGGACGCTGGCCCTTAAGTACGCGGCGGAGCACGCAGGCGTGGACGGGGTCGCGGCGTTCGCGGCGCCGGCAAGCTTCGAGCGCCTTTTCCCCAGGGAACACCTGTTCGCTTTCCTGGAGCTTGCCAGGGACGTGGGGATCATCAGGGACACCGGGTTCCCCCCGACCCCGGACTGGTTCTACGACGAGCTGCGCCAGTTCGACGCAATGGGTTACATCTCACGGGTAAGCCCCGTGCCGTTGCTGCTGGTGCACGGTGGAGACGACGAGCTCGTTCCCCTGGAGGACTCGAAGTCCCTTTTCGAGGCGGCGGGGGAACCGAAGCAGTTCTCTATGCTGCCCGGCGGTATGCACCGGCTCAGGCACGACCCGAGGGCGCTCGACTGCCTTCTGGGCTGGCTCGACAGAATCGCCGCGGGCGCGTGAACCAGCAGGCAGCCGCCCGCAAGGGGCGGCCGCGGGGAGGATCGAGTCACCGGCAATCACTTCTGCGAGAGCAGCAGCGGTGAGACGTGGTCCCCCAGCTGGTCGCGGGTTGCCTCCAACCTCTTCCTCTGGTCATCGAGGGTGATGAACAGGACCTCGGGGATGCCCCATTCTTTCCGGTATATCGCCTCTATTCGATCCAGCTTGGCGAGCTGCTTTGGTACCCGTATGGTGAACTGCTCCAGGTACCGGGCCTCGGTATAATCGATGTCCAGCGCCTGCTTGAAGAGCCGTCGCAGGTCCTTGTAAAGGGGTATCAGCCCGGTGGGGGTCACCAGGGCCCCCAGCTCATCGTGCACCCGCCCCTCGATCCACAGCATCCAGACCTTCTTGTCCAGCATGCCGGTTAGGTACCGGCCGTCCGGTCCGGTCAGGAAATAGTTCACCCCGAAGATGAGCGGCGGCTTCTCCAGCAGCTCGGTGAACTCAAGGTATTTATGGATGTAGGTCTCGAGCGAGGCTGCCAGGAAGTCCAGGTTAGACATCGGGTTGAATTCCCGCACGCCTTCCTTGCCCAGAGTGGCGGCGGTCGTCTCGGATTCGACGGACGCGGCCTTTGTTATCACCCCGTGGGTCCAGTTGAACGACTGCTCCACCGGCACCGAGGTGTCGGTGTCCCTGCCGCCGAATATCATCGCCCCGATAGGCACGCCTTCCGGGTAGTCAAGCCGGGGGTCGCAGTTATCGAGCTCGCTCAGCCGGATAGTGAACCTCGCGTTCTTATGGGCGGGATCGATACCCTTTCCTTTGCCGTCCTCCATCCCCCTGTGCCACTCGCCCACGTAATTGAGGCCGCTCTCCGGGAGTTCTCTGCCCATCCCCAGCCAGTACGGGTGGCCGTCCTTCACCAGGACGTTGGAGAATATGACCTCGCCCGCGGTGGCCAGCGCCTCGTAGATAGCGGGGTCGTCGTCGGGGTTGACGTCCTGGATTATCCCGAATATCCCCTGCTCCACATTGACCGCCCGGACATCTCCGTTGATCTTCTTGATGTAGGCGATGTCATCTCCCAGGATTGTCTGGCCGCGTATCATCGCGGTGGACGTCTTGCCGCAGAGGCTCGGGAAAGCACCGGTTATGTATGTGATCCGGTCATCCTTTCCATGCACGCCCACTATGAACATGTGCTCGGTCAGCCAGCCTTCCCTGAGACTCTTGCTGACCCCCAGCCTCATGGCGAGTTTCTTGAGGCCCATTGTGTTCCCACCGTACTGCGTGTTCACGCTGTACACGGTGTTTTCCTCGAGGTCGATGTACATGCGCCTGCTGTCCACGTCGGCGCAGACACCGTTCTCCAGCCTGCCGGCGGAATGCAGGAAGCGGAAGACCTCGACGTCGCCCCCGGCTTTCTTGAACTCCTGGTAGCCCGGGCGGTAGAGCAGGTCCTCGCTGTGTCCCACATAGAAGGAGTCCGTTATCTGGCAGGCGAGCTGGGAGAACACCGAGCCCCTCGGCCCGAGGCAGTAGAAAAGCACCATCATCTCCTTGCCCTCCATTGCGCCCGCCAGGATATCCAGTACCTCTTTGAGCCCCTCGTCCCGGGAGGTGTGGTTGATGTGGTCGCCCAGGTGCACGTCGGGCGGCAGCAGGTATCTCGTGTTCTCCTTGTCACGGCCTTGGTCGCGGGGCCCGTCGAAGTGATAGGTATGGCCCTGGGTGGCGAGCGCGGCCTCCTCGCCGATCTCGATCGCTTTGGCGCGCATGTAATCCATGTCCTCCCTGGAACCGGTGGCGATGAAAACCGACGAGGGTTTGCACAGCTCAATGGTGTCGGCAACGAACCGGTTGATCACCGGACTGCCGAGCTCCGTCAGCTTTCTGAACTGCTCGGTACCCAGCGCCTTTTCGAGTATCTCCAGATGCTTTTTTTCCATCAGGCTCCTCCCGGATAGTCACTCTGTCACCATCGGCCCCGATGCCGTTGCCCGGCTCAATGCCCCGGTCCAGGGTGTCCTCACCCGGACCCGGGCTGAAGTTGAACTTGCGGGGCAACATCTCAGTCTGACCCCGCAGGGACCTGCGTTTCGCTCTTGGCGATGCTCACGCTCGAAGATGACGTACGGATCGTTCGCCCGTCCCCTTTGAGGTAGGGATTATACTATACATCGGCCCGTCGGACAGATAAAAAAAAACGCCGGGATGCCGGTCCGGTCGGTTGCGCTTCAGCGGGTTGCTTGACTTGCTTGGACTTACCCCATATAATCTGCTTGTATTGGTGTGCCTTTCCACCCCTCTCCCGTGTGTTTATCTAAGACCCGGGGGGCCGGATCATCCAGTTGTTTTCGCGTCGGCGGGCGCTTTTTCAGGCGATACTCCTTCCTCTCGTCGTGCTGCCTTTCTTCGTTGTGTTTCCCTGCTCGAGCACGCGTGCCGTGTCGCGGGCGGCTTATTCGTGGCCCCTCGAGGGGCGCATACTGCGCGGTTTCGAGAAGCCGGCCGGGCATTACGGCGAAGGCGGACACCAGGGGGTCGATATGGCTGCCACGCCCGGTGCCGTCGTCAGGGCCGCCGGAGACGGCACGGTGGCCTGGGTGGGGGAGGTCCCGCAGGGAAGGTTTATCTCAATCGAGCACGCGGGCGGTACCCGCACGGTCTATGTGGACATGGAGCGCGTCGACGTCGCCAGGGGCGCTACCGTGACACGCGGACAGGTAATCGGGACGGCCTGCGGGCGGCGGGATTCGTCGAGCGCGCCTGCCCACCTGCATTTCGGAGCCTATCTCCACGGGCACCCGGTTGACCCTGGCCTCCTTTTCAACGGCCTGGGCTCGCGCGCGTTCATCCGGCTCTGCCCGGTGGACCGTCCAGGAGGGTCGGCTCGAAGCCGGGCTGTTCCTGCTGGAGAGGACAGGGGGCTCCGGCCTGGATTCAAGAGGGGCGTTGGCGGGGTCACCTCGTGGGTGGCGCGGCCGCTGGCGAGCGCGTGGCGGGGGGTAAGGGGAGGCTTTTCCGCCGCGTGGTCCGGCGTCAGCGCGTCCGGCAGGTGGGTGGGGAGGTCCGCGGCAACCGCCTGGAACCGTTTCATCTACCGTGGGCTGTCCGCGGCCGGCCGCGCCTTCACGAGTGCGCTGCGCTATCTCTGGAACAATCGCTGGGTACAGGGAATCGTGGCCGGACTGGCGGCGGCTCTGGTGGTAGTGGCGGTCATCGCTCTGGCCGTCGTTACGTTAGGGCTTTCAGTGGTGGTCGCAGCCGTCGCCGCGATTGCCGCTGCGATCGCCTGCGTCGGTTTTGCGATTTACTACGCGGCAACCCACGCCTCGAACTTCAGTTTTCAGGAGTGCTTCCTGAAGAGCATGTCGGCCGGGGCTGTCGCGGCAGGCCTGGTCGGGAGCATCGCGTCACTGGCCGGGGCGTTCGCCGCTGGATGGGCGCAGCTCGGCCTGTGGGGGACCGTCAAGTCGGCGTTCTGGAGCGGAGTGTTCTCCGCCGGGTTTGACACGAGCACCGGCTATCTTTTCACAGGCCAGTTCTCCTGGAAAAAACTGCTCGTGGCTTTTGCGGTCGGGGCGTTGTCCGGAGCGGTCGGGAGGATCGTCATCCGCGGGCTGGCGCCTGAACGCCTCGTTGAGATACTGTCTTTCACCGCGTCCGAGGGCCGCCCGGGCATCATTGCGCTGGGACGGCAGGCGATGTTGCTTGTCAGGGAGGGGGCGGTGACCGTGCAGGGCGTTATGCTGACGGTCAAGGACGCGGCGGTCACCCTGGGCAGCAAGCTCGCGTACCTGGGCTTCTCGGGGACTTTCGGGGTGACCCTCAACATCGTGGTCAACAGGATCACGGGCCAGCCGATAACGCTCTCGGGGTGCCTGGCTTCGTTTGTGACGGGGGTCGCGATGGGCGCGTTAGCACTCTCGTTCGGGGTGCGCGGTGTGGACGGGCTGCTCGAGAAGCTCAGCATATTCAGGGAAGGGATGGGGCGCTTCTTCAGGAGTTTCGCCGCGAAACTCATCAGAAAGAGCATAAGCAGGGGCCTTGATTTCAGCCTCAAGAACAGTTTCAAGCGATTGTTCGGGGAGAAGGAGGTAACGAGATGAAGCAGAAGGACGGCCGCAACGAGATGAAGGAGTTCCTGGTGATGGTGTCCATGGGCCTTCCGGGGCTCGGCTGTCTTGTCGGCGGCTTCGGGGTCCTGAAGGCAGCGGGGGTTTATAGCATTCCCGGTGCGGTATTGATTGCTATCGGCTGCACGTTGATCCTCTGCACCGGCTACTACCATTATCGAAAGGACTATGCAGGCGGCGCAGGGAAGCGGGGACTGGCAAGGTTCATCCTGATAACCGTTTTCTCCGCGCTGGCCGGGGTTATCGCGACGGGAACCCTCCTTCGGTTACTCAGAAACTGACCCGTGTTCCGCTTTGCCGGCGGCGCGCCGGAAGCCAGAGGTGATGGAACCTGTCGGGCACGTCCTCTTGCAGTCGAGGCAGCGCACGCACTCGGGCGAGTTCGGGTCTTCGCTGACGTTGATGTCCACCGCGCAGATCTCCTCGCATTTGCCGCAACCGGTGCACGTAGATTGATCGACACGCAGCCGGTAAAGGCTTACCGGGGCCAGGAGCGCCCAGATGGCGCCAAGCGGACACGCGGCGCGGCAGAACGGACGGCTCGTGACGACCATCCAGGCCAGGAAGAAGACGAGTATCCCGATCTTCAACCAGAAAAACCAGCCGAAGTCGAGCGTGGCCGCTCCTGGCGGGAGGAGCCTCAAGGGTATCGTCCCCTCCAGCGCGCCGGCGGGACAGAGGCGGGAGAACCAATTGATGTGGGTTATGGCCGGTATGATGAGGACCAGCACGGCCAGGGTCGCGTACTTGCCGAAGCGGGCCCACCGTGGAAAGTTGAGCTTCGGGCCGGGGATTTTGTACAGAAGGTCCTGCAGGAAACCGAAAGGGCAGACCCAGCCACACATAAGGCGGCCGACAGCCGCGCCGATCAAGCCGACAGAACCGGCGACGTAAAGAAGAATGCCCGGTGAGAACTGAGCCACGGACCGCTGAAGGCTCCCGATCGGGCAGGCCCAAAGCGCCAGCGGGCACGCGTAGCAGTTGAAGCCGGGGAAGCACAGGCCCTTGACCTTGCCCTGGTAGATAGCCCGGGAACTGAAATACGCGAACCAGGGGTTGGCGGCGAAGGCCCCCGCCAGCTGTGTCCACCTTCGAGTTAACATCGCCTAGAAGATTCCGATACAGTCGAGGCAGATCACGATCGCGTTTGTCATCACTTTGCCGAAGCCGCCCCAGAGCACGCCGAGAACGATCATGATTATAAACACCGCTATCAGGATGTATGCGGGTTTCATGCGTCCAAGGAAGGAGCCCATTGCCCCGGCCTCTACTGCGGCGGGTTGACAGGGATGGTCTGCACCTGGCCCGGTGACGAAGATAGAGGCGGCCCCGGGTAAGACGCGTTCGGTGATGGCCCGCTGCTTACCGGTTTCTTTCCCGGTATATAACTCTCGATGGCCATGGTCAGCATCTCCTCCTGCGCCTTACCCATGAACGTCTCTTTGACCTTCCCCTGGGCGTTCATGATGATGACGGTCGGGTTCATGCTGACGTGGTACTTATCAACCTCGCCTTTGTCGGCGGGGTCGTCCATGCTGATGACCTCGAAGACGACCGTGTCTTTGTATTTCTTTTTAAGTTTATCGACGATGGGTTTCATCTCCTCCGCCGACTTGCTGCCCTTGCCCGTGAAGACCAGCACGGTAGGTTTGCCCTGGCCACAACCGGCGAACAACATGGCCAGCGGGACTAAAAGCAAACCGACGATAGCCACCCGGATCATCTTATTGACTGTTGCGTTCATCTGTGACCTCCAAGGACTCGCGGCCCTGCCATCGGTTGATATGGTAGCACACCTCAAGTTTTGGGGTCAGGTCTTGTCACACCCGGGGTCAGATCCCAAAATTTGAATTACCTGATCGATTACGAATCACCTCATCTAAAGATTCAAATTTTGGGATCTGACCCCGGGGTAAAGGCCTGACACCCATGGTGCCAGGTCCTTTTAGATCTGAGATTTCTGCCCGGTCGAGGCGCCCCCTGGAAAGTCGAATCTCAATGCCTGGGCCCGGGGTCTACAGGTCCTGGTTGCGGCTGCAAGGTCCCGTTGATATTATTCACTTGCGTTTTCTCACCAGGCCACAAGTGTGGCCGCGACCGGCTGGAGGTTTCCTCATGTATGGATACGCGGGAAAGATACTGGAAGTGGACCTGACAAGAGGTGAGATCAAGAAGTCAGACATCGACGAAAAGGACTGCCGCGATTATCTCGGGGGAACCGGACTGGGAGCGAAGATCTTTCTGGACCGCTTCCCCGGGGACATCGATCCACTGGCGCCGGAGAACCCCCTTATATTAATGACCGGCCCGTGGACCGGCAGCAGGGTGCCGGGCGGCAACAGGTTCGGGGTTGTGGCGCGTTCTCCGCTTACGGGCCTCTGGGGTGAGGCATCGTGCGGTGGATTTCTGGGCGTAGAGCTTAAAGCGGCAGGTTACGACGGTATCATCTTCACCGGCGCTTCAGACAAGCCTGTCTACCTGTGGATAAACGGCGACCAGGCGGAACTTCGCGATGCTTCTGACCTCTGGGGCAAGGAAACCTACGAGACAACCGATATCCTCTGGGAACGTGTCAAGGAGGAAACCGGAAAGAAACCGAAGGTCATGGCTATCGGCCCCGCCGGCGAGAAGGGCGTGAAGTTTGCGAACATCGTTCATGACAAGGGGCACATTGCCGGTCGGACTGGTATGGGCGCGGTCATGGCCTCGAAGAACCTGAAGGCGGTGTCCGTGATCGGGGCCGGCAAGAAACTCGAGAACGCGGACGACGAGGCCCTGAAGAAGTGGCGCAAGGAAATCATGGAAATATTCAAGGAGTCACTGGTGGTGGAGACGCTGAGAGCGTTCGGGACGAACGGCTCCCTGGAGATCGGCTCGATGTTGGGTGACGTCCCGTTCAAGAACTGGCAGGAGGGTGAGTGGGATGAAGGCGTTGCGAAGCTCAGCGGGCCCACTTACTCTGATGAGATACTGGTGAAAGGCCACGCATGCTGGGCGTGCCCGATCGGATGCAAGCGGATCGTGAAAGTGGACGAGGAGCCCTACAGTGTGCCGGAGGGGGCCGGCCCCGAGTATGAGACGATATGCCTGCTGGGGACCAACCTGAAGAACGATAACCTGCCGAGCGTGGTGAAGGCTAACGAGCTCTGCAACCGTTATGGCATGGATACCATAACGATGGGCGAGACTATCGCCGTCGTTATCGAGTGCCAGGAGAAGGGCTTACTCAAGCCGGACGAGTGCGATGGCGTGTCGATAACGTGGGGCGACGCGGACGGCATGCTCCGCCTCATAGAGATGACCGCTTCGAACGAGGGGTTTGGCGCCAGGCTGGCCGAGGGCAGCAGGGCACTGGCAAGCTCGATCGGCGGTGATGCTCCTGACATGGCAATACAGGTGCGGGGCCTGGAGCTACCGGCGCACGACCCGCGCGGGTTCCACGGATTCGCGATCGCGTATGCGACGTCGGTACGGGGTGCCTGCCACTGTGCCGCTACGCATTTGATAGAGCAGGGAGCCGCAGTCCCGTATCCCAAGATCGGGATGGACGAGCAGCTTGATGAACAGTCGAGTGTAGGAAAAGCCTATCTGACAGCGAGGGTTGGGGAGCTTACCCAGATCTTCAACTCCGCGGTTATCTGCCTTTTCACCGCAACATGTATCAACGATGACCAGCTGCTGGAAGCAATGAACGCGGTGACGGGATTCGATTACGACATCGACAGCCTCATGCAGGTCGGCGAGCGGATATGGTTTATCAAGCGGGGCCTGCAGTTCCTGTTCGGCTCCACGGGTGAGGATGACGTGATGCCCCCGAGGATCGGGGTTCCTGTCGAGGAAGGGGCGCATGCTGGATCGATCCCCGATTTCGACCTCATGAAGCGAGAGTACTACGAATACCGCAAGATGGATGCCAGTGGGAAGCCCACCCGGGAGAAGCTGGAGGAACTCGGGCTCGCCTCCCTGGCGGACAGGCTGGGCGTGTAGATTACCCGGTCTGTCTTGATGCCGGGAATAGAGGCCTCGAGAACACCTCGTGTTCACGCTTGTGCGCGGCGTTCCCGGTTGATCGATAGGGGGATGTTTGGTTGAAGGGAGCCGCGGCAGGGCTGTGGTGATAGGCGGCGGGCTTGCCGGCCTGGCGGCTGGATACCGCCTTTCGTGTAACGGCTGGGACGTCCTGGTCCTGGAGAAAGAGCCCGGTGTAGGCGGGAGGTGCCGCACCTCAGAGGCCGGGGGGTTCCAGTTCGACACCGGCGTACAGCATTTCCGCGACTCGTACGACACCACTCTCAAGACCGCTATCGAAACCGGGGTCAGCGAGGGGTTACGCATACCCGGCGGGGAAAAAGGGATAGTCCGCGACGGGAAAATCTCGCATTTCGTCCCGCGCTCCCCGAACCCGTTCAAGCTTCTTCCGTGGAGGTCAGCGGGCCCGGCGGGGCTGGTTGACCTCTCGTCAGTCGCGTTCCAGCTTCTTCGCAGGTACCGCAGCTACAACGTGAGGTTCCCCGACTGGTGGGAACACGGCGACCTCGAGACCGCCGAGGATTTCCTGTCTAAAAAGACGACCCCGCGTTTTCGCAGCACGTTCGCCGGGCCGGTGTCGCTATACGCGTGCGGAGCCGAACTCGGAGCGCTGTCGGCCTCGGGGTTCATGGTGGCGCTCAGGTGTACCTTCGCCGACCGGACGGGAGTCCTGAACGGGGGAATGGGCACCCTGCCCGGTGCGATGGCCCGGCACCTTGACGTGAAGACGGACATGAGCGCGTCTGAAGTCGTGGTCGAACGCGGAGCTGCCGTGGCGGTCAAGGCCCGCCCCACCGCCGGCGGAAGGTCGAGGAGCTATCGCGCCGACCTGGTTGTCTGCGCCGTCCCCGCCCCGCTGGTTAAGGAGGTTACCGGAGACCTGGGGGAAGTAGCCGGGCGCGTGATCGAGGAGGTCTCGTATTCACCGGCGATGGTGGTGAACCTCGGTTTCACCGGGATTGTGGGAGGTGGCCCCGGGCCGGTGCTGCTGCCAGCGGCTGAGCGATTCCAGGCGAGCTGGATTTGCACGCACGAGAGCAAGGCATTTGAATACGTTCCTGACGGGGGCTCGCTGGTTACCCTGGTGTATGCGGGTGACAGGTGCTCGAGCCTCATCGGCGAGGAAGACTGGGTGCTGGCTGAGCGGGCGCTCGAAGAGGCGAGCAGGGTGCTTGACCTCAAAGGGATGCTCCCTGCGCGGTCCCGGGTCGACCGGCACGGGCTCGGCCGCCCGGTTGTCTCACCGGGGCACGCCAGGCGCGTCCAGGAGCTCGAGGATGCCGGCTCGGGGATCGATAACCTGGCGCTCGCCGGGGACTGGACGTCTTCGCCGACCCTTGAAGGCGCGATGACGAGCGGCTTCCGCGCCGCCGAACGGTTCGGCTTGCGCCCTTAGCGCGCCCGGTATAGATTAACCGTTATGCTGTACCGATCCATTACATTACTATTTCCAATTCAGGCTGCGGGATGAGAAAGACGGTTCCGGCCTCGGGCCGGCGAAACAAAGGGAGGGCGATGAGCATGGCGGCCAGGGAAAAAAAGGAACCACGCAAGAGGCATTTCCTCCGCTGGATCGTGATCGGGGGGGGTATGGCCGGCGTGGCTTACGCGATGGCCCAGAGGCAGAAGCCCGGCCCGTGCGTGCCGGCCGGAAGCCCGGGAGAGCGTGTCATGGTCAAAGACGAGGAGAACATCGGCGGCCTGGGGAGCCTCATGTCCACCCTGATAACCCAGCTCCTGCAGGATTCCGCGAAGGTTGAGCAGCTCAACAGCCTGAACCTGGTGCTCGCCATCGAACCCAGGAGCATGCCGGAGGCGGCCATAACCATGACTTTCTCGGACGGATACGTGGTGCTGGAGCCCGGGGTCGTGCCGGCTCCGGACATCCACATCGTCTGCGAACTCGATGTGCTGATGCAGATGGCGGCCATGGGTTACGGCCTCAAGGCCCTCAAGTTCATGGCCAGCCCCGACGGCAGGCAGATGGCGGAGAAATTCCGTTCCGGCGAACTGCAGATCAAGGGGCTTACCGCTCATCCGGTCAGGATGATGAAGTTCTCCAGGTTCCTCGCGATGCCCGAAGGCGACACCGCCTGACCTCGCGGCCCGGGTTCCGGGAGAAATAGATACATGGCAGGGATTGGTTGGAAAAGGTATTCATCTATCAACAGGAAAAGTACGACCCGGCCGGGATCTGCGAGACCGCCAAGGAGATAATAACGGGCAGCGGCGCGGACCCGGGTGGAAAAACCGTACTCCTCAAGCCGAGCTTCGTGTACCCGAGCCGAGACCCGGAGACGGTCGGGGTGGTCACACAGCCAGAGTTCGTGGGGGGGAGTGGCCAGGGCGCTCAAGGAACTGGGCGCCAGGCATGTCCTGGTGGGGGAAGACTCAGTCCTGGGGCCTTCGAGGGTTGCGTTTCACGCGATGGGCCTGTTCCCGTACATCGACGGAGTGGCCACTCCGGTTTACTTCGACGAAGCGCGGCACGTCAGGGTTGATGTCGAAGATTCGATCGTCCAGGGATCTTTCGTGGTGCCCGCCGTATGGCCGGCGGTAGATATGTTCGTGAGCCTGCCGAAGATCAAGGTCAACCAGTTCGCCACCGTATCTGTTTCCGTCAAGAACCTGGGCTTCCTCAGGCAGGACGAGCGGTGCCGGAACCACAGTGACGGCACCCTGCACGAGAAGATCGCGGACCTTTACAGGGTGAGGCCGCCCGACCTGGTGCTGGCGGACAGCATCGTTGCCGGAGAAGGCCAGGGCCCCATGATGGCCCGCCCCGTGGCACTCAGCGTCATGGTCGGTGGCACCAACGGTATAGCCGTCGACGCGGTGGCCTGCAGGCTGATGGGGGTCAACCCTTTCGAGGTCGGGCACCTTCGTTACCTGGAAGAGGCGGGCATCGGCCCACTGGGCGATCACGAAATCGAGGTGGCTGGAGAAAAAGTGGAGGATGTTGCCCGGTGCTTCGACCTTCCTTCGACCTCGTTTGAAGGCCTTTCCAGTAACCTCAGGGTCTTCATGGGCGCGGACAGGTGCTGCGCATTCGGGTGCCGCGGGATGGTGCGCTGCGCATTGGACGGCTGGGTTGAGGGAGGCTCCACCGGGCTCCGCGAGATGAACATCATCGTTGGAAGGCCAATCCCCGACCTGCCGCGTGACCTCGACCCGAGGAGGACCATCGTGGTGGGTAATTGCGCGGTTGAGCATTAGTACCGCGGGAAATACCTGCCGGGATGTCCACCCCTCCCGATGGAGGCCGTCTTCGGCGTGATGAAGTTCCAGGGTTACGTCCCGCCGTCGATGAAGTGGCGCCACGTGTTCATGGGCTGCGTCGCGAACTACGGCTGGAAAGCCGCGAGGCACTTCCGCACCGCTGACCGGATGTGCGATGATATGCTGGCGCCTAATGTAAATGATGCCGACCACGCAGGGAGGGGAAGATAATGGCCAGGGAGATCTATTCCCGCAGCTGGGACCGGATGTCCTTCGAGGAGCAGAAGGAGTACAGGAACCGGAAGCTCTCCTACTTCATCAGGACCCAGCTGTACCCGTACAGCCCTTTCTATCGGGCAGTGTTCGACGAGAACAAGGTGAGCCCTGAGGACATCCGCACCGTCGAGGACCTCAGGAAGCTGCCTTTCACTTACAAGGCCGACATCGCCCCGACCCCTGACGACCCGACGCGTTTCAACAGGTTCGTGCTGCAGCCCGACGATGACCTCATGAGGCAGTACATGCCGCGCACGTCTCTGGCAAGGATGCGGGCCGACCGGCTCTTCAAGGGGGAGGAGTACGTCAAGCGGTCGATTCGTCAGAAATACTCGCCCGTGCATATCCAGTTCACCACCGGCCGCACCGGTTTCCCCACACCTATCCTGTACGCAGGTGCAGACATGGAACGGATGGGGGAGGCCGGCCGCAGGATACTGGAGCTGGCGGGACTGGGGACCGAGTTCGAGTACGAGAAGGCCGCGGTGGTGAACGCCATGCCTTTCGCCCCACACCTCGGTTTCTGGATGGTGTCGAGAGGATTCGACCGCGCGGGTATCCTTGCGCTCCACTCTGGCGGCGGGCGTATCCTTGGAACCCAGCGCATCATCTCGGCGGTGGAAAGCCTCGAGGCGACCGGGATAGTGGGCATCCCGGGCTACGTCTACCACGTCCTGCGGACGGCGGCGGAACAGGGCAGGGATTTCTCCTCGGTCAAGGTCGTGCTTGTCTCGGGAGAGAGGTTCCCCGGGGGAATGAAGGACAGGCTCAATGAGTTCCTGGAAGCGATGGGAGCTAAAGATTTCCACGTGCTGGGCGCCCTGGGGTTCACCGAGGCCCGCAAGGGTTATTCGGAGTGTGTACCTTCCGGAGATACCGGTTACCACCTGTACCCGGATATGGATTATATAGAGCTGGTAGACCCTGAGACCGGCGAGCCTGTTGGCGAAGGTGAGGATGGGGAACTCGTCTATACCTGCCTGGAGGGTCAGGGGACGTGCGTGATAAGGTTCCGCACCGGGGACCTGGTGAAGGGCGGCATCACCTACGAGCCGTGCCCGTCATGCGGCCGCAAGGTCCCCCGACTGGGAAGTGACATCACGAGGGCGGGCCAGGTCAAGGGCTTCTCCCTGACAAAGATAAAGGGCACCCTGGTCGACCAGTCGGCGTTTTTCTCTGTGCTGATGGAGAACCCCCAGGTGGCGGAGTGGCAGGTCGAGATCAACAAGGCGGGCGGCGACCCGTACGGGATGGACGAGGTGAACGTCTACGTGGCCACAGCAAAAGGCGCAGATGAGCAGAGCCTGAGGGCGGAGATAGAATCCGAACTCCAGGTGGCGACCGAGGTCAAGCCGAACCTGGTCGAGTTTTTACCTGTCGACGAGATAGTCGAGCGGTTGAAGACGGAAAGCGGTATGAAGGAACTCCGGGTGGTCGACAATAGGCCTGAATCGTAAACCCGACCGGGATGACCGCTCCAGAGTGTTCATGCCCCTTCCATCGCGAACCCGGCGTATAATGAGAATCTGGGAAGACTATTCAGTTAATCGGCCACTCTTCCGATTCAATAACGGGAGGGTTTGCTTTGGTGAAGGCAACCAAGAAATCAAAATCACTCACAACTCTATTAATTGAAGAAGAGCTGATCACCGAAGAGCAGCTCCTGGAGGCACTGGAGCGCAGGAAGGAGACCGGCAAGTCCCTGGCGCGCACACTCATCGAGATGGGCTTGATAGGGGAGTCAAAGCTCACGGAGGTGCTCGCGCAGCACCTGGGGCTCGACTTCGTAGATCTCGGCAATTACCGGGTTGACATGACCGCTGTTGCGCAGCTGGACGAGAAGGTCGCGCTTCGTCACCTTGCGATACCTCTGGTTTTTGATGACGACAAACTCGTTGTGGCGATGGCCGACCCGACCAATATCTTCGCCCTGGACGACATCAAGATGTACTCCGGGTATCAGGTGCGGCCGGTGGTCGCCACCAAGGGCGACATCGAGGACGCGATAAGAACGTATTACCGCGAGTCCGGGGAAAGCGTCGTTGAAGGGATAGACGCGCAGGACATGGTCGACACGGAGGTCGCCGACGCGATCGGGGTGGCGATGGACGACGCGCCCATGGTGCGTTTTGTCAATTTCATAATCAACGAGGCTGTGACCGGCGGGGCGAGTGATATCCACCTGGACCCCCAGGAGAAAGAGGTCGTCATAAGGTACCGGATAGACGGTGTTCTGCATGACGTCAAGAGCCTTCCCGTCGGCACGCTTCCGGCGCTGACCTCACGCATCAAGATCATGTCGGACCTGAATATCGCCGAGAAGAGGCTGCCGCAGGACGGGCATTACGAGCGGTTGGTACAGGGCAGGCCCATAGACTTCCGTGTCGCGGTTCTACCCACCGTGTTCGGTGAGAAGATAGTGCTCCGCGTGCTGGACAAGTCGAGCATCCTGCTTCGACTGAACGACCTCGGGTATTCAGGTGATGCGCTTGCCCTCTACGAGGACGCTTTTCGCCGGCCAAACGGGGCGATACTGGTAACCGGACCTACCGGCAGCGGGAAGTCCACCACGCTTTATGCGACCCTGAACGTCCTCAATGACGATGCGAAAAACATCACTACCGTCGAAGACCCGGTTGAGTATCGTCTTGCGGGCATCAACCAGATCCAGATCAATACCAAGGCGGGGCTGACGTTCTCGTCCGCCCTCAGGTCTATACTGAGGACCTCGCCCGACATAATCATGGTCGGCGAGATCCGCGACCTCGAGACCGCGAGGACAGCTATCGAGTCCGCGTTGACCGGACACCTTGTTTTCAGCACGCTGCACACCAACGACGCGCCGGGAGCCATTCCCCGCCTGACCGAGATGGGGATCGAGCCTTTCCTTACCGCGTCCGGCATCGTCTGCATTCTGGCCCAGAGGCTTGGGCGCAGGCTCTGCACCTGCAAGCAACCCTATGAGCCCGGTGAGGAGCTGCTTGACCGCCTGGAGTTCCCGCGCCACGACGGGCAGAACCCGGTCCTGTACCGGCCCAAGCCTGACGGTTGCTCGCGATGTGGGAGCACGGGGTACAAAGGCCGCGTCGCCCTGGTGGAGATCATGAGAACGAGCCCCGAGATAGAGCACCTGACTATCGAGGAGGCATCCACCGCGGAGATACGAAAGGTGGCAATTGAGCAGGGAATGAATTCCATGCGGACAGACGGGTTCGAAAAAGTGAGGGAAGGCTTGACATCGATAGAGGAAGTCCTTCGCGTGGTTATCTGACAGGGCGTGGAGAACCTTGACCGATATCTCGCCCACGCATCCATCTGGAACCCCGTCTCGCTTATCGTCCACGAGCCTGACCTCCACGCCCGGGGCTCGCCTGTTTGCCCGCCGGGCTCTGTGCCGGTTGTGCGGGCTGACCGGGCGGGGTCCCGTCAGATGACGCGCCTGCAGGCCGAGACGTCCGAGCGAGTTCCCAGCGCGGAGATTTTCACAACGTCCCCGGTGTGTGGCGCGTGGACGAACCAGCCACCACCCAGGTAGATACCCACGTGGCCGTTGCCGTGGAAAAATACCAGGTCGCCGGGGGCCAGTGCGGCGACCGAAACGGCATGCCCGACAATGACCTGGGAGAAGGTGACCCTGGGCAGGCGAATGCCGATCTGCGCGAACACGTAACAGACCAGGCCGCTGCAGTCAAAACAGTCGGGTCCGGTTGCCCCCCGGACGTAAGGCTTTCCCAGGTGCTGCAGCGCGAGCAGCGCGACCATCGTCGACACGCCGCCGCGGTCTTTAGCGCTGGAGTCCAGAAGCGCGGACCTGACGAGCGACAGCGTGCGCGGGTCCGCGGTGAACCAGATCTGCCTGCTGGCAAGAAGAGCTTCCAGGTCAACTTCCGCTGCCGCCCGCTTGAGGACCCTGTCCGGTCCGATCCCGAGCCTTTGCAGTAGAACCGAGGGCGGCCTTGCCGAGACCTCCACCTGGACCCTGTCACCGCCGGCGGACTCGTTAAAACCGACCAGGGACGAGCCGTTGGCGGAGGCCAGCGTGCGCGCCGCTTCACGGGCCCCTTCACCCGTGGAGAACAGGGTGAACGATTCCTGCACTGCCGCCAGGGCGGCCGCATCCGCCGCGTTCTGCGCCTGGTGGCCCGCGGCGAGGTAAAGGCCCACGTCCGCCAGCAACGCGCACAGGACCAGGACCACCGCGATGCAGGCCAGCATCAACACGCTGATGCTGCCACGCTGACCTGCCAGGGGCTGCTCGAGCTCTTTCATTCATTCACCTCTCTCGAGTGCCATGGAAGTGCTCCTGCTGAAAGTCGAACGAGGCACCAGGCGTCCGACGACAGGTATCAGGAGGGGCATCCTGTAGATGACAGTGACCCTGATGGGCCTTCCCCTGGCGCGGCCCTCCGGGAAGTCCACTTCGACCGTGGGCCGGTCACCCGGCAGGCCGGAGGAGGCCTTCCGGGCGGCCTCGCGGGCGGCGTCCATATCGTTCGTCTCGGCCCCCTTTCGAGCCCCCTCCCTGCTCGCCGATATGACCACCAGGTAGCAGTTCAGGCCGAGAGCCACCTGGCAGACGGCGGCCGTCACCAGCAGCAGCACTGGCAGGACGATGATCAGCTCCACGGATGCCTGGCCCCGTTCTCCCGTCTTTCCGTCCCGCCGCGGCAAGCTCACTGCGTTCGCCCCCTCAGGTAAAGACGTGGATGGAGGTAACAATGATGAGGCCGAGAGAAAGCGGAACGGTATAGGGCATCCACGCGGTTGGCCCTTCGCTCGCGGCGCCCGTGCCCGTCAGGGCTGAAGACCGGTGCCACGCCCCGGATTGAACCAGCACCAGGCGCCGGTGCAGGCGCTCCAGGGAACGTTCGCTGGTGACGATCAGGATGATTCCCATGAGGCCGCCGAGCGCCGCCCCGGCAAGGAAAGATGGCACGAGAACGCGCCAGCCCACCAGGGCTCCGGCTGCGGCCAGGAACTTGACGTCCCCTCCACCCACCATGTGCAGGAGAAAAGGCACCAGAAGGATGGTGGTGCCCAGCAGTGCTCCCGCGAGGCTTCCCGCGAGGCCCGCGCCGCCGCCGAACAGCCACGACAGGGCCAGGCCGGTCAACAATGCCAACCCGGTGAGAGGGTTCGTCACCTTTCCGGTCCGGAGGTCGGCGATCGTGGCGGCCACGCAGAAAGAGGCGATTGCCCCGAACGAAACCACGGAAGGCAACACGCCTCCTAGAAGCCGCTGGTAAGCTTGTCGAAGATCTTGGTGAAGAAACCCTTTACCGCTTTCCCCCCCGCCGCCCAGGCGATGAGCGCCCCGGCGACCGCCGCAGCCCCCAGGATCACCAGCGCGTATTCCGCGGTGGTCTGTGCCTCCTCCTCGGTGATGAGCCTTCTGAACTCGCTCATTGACAGCTCTCCTTTCACGAATGGTTGGCCCGACGTCCTGGAGAGGAGGAGAGGTAAGCAGTTCAAGCAAATAGTACCACCAGCAGGCCGGGCAGTCAACAGGCACCTGGTCGCAAAGTAGGCCCCGCGGTTGTTCGCGGGCGGTAAATATCAGAAACGGTTTCCTGGAGGTCAAACCTTTGAAGGCGTCAAATAATCCTTTGAAAGACGGCATGAATCGCAGGGCGGACGGACGGGCGTGCGGCGCCCTTGAGAAGGGGAGGTTTATAGAGATGCGAAGAAGAGCGATTTTCCTGGTGGCCTGCTTGACCGTCCTCCTGATGGTCGCGGTTCTGGCCGGCGGATGCGGTACGAAAACGGAGGTTGGTTCCATCGACCCGGTCAGCGCAGCCCCTGGAGCGGAGATAAAGGCATTGGGTGAAGGGTTCGGCGACACCCAGGGTCTCGGGGTCGTCCGCGTCGGCACCGAGGTGGCCGACGTGGTCTCCTGGTCGGACAGCGAGATAATGTTCAAAGTCCCATCGGATCTTTCGGACGCGGAATACGGCGTGACCGTGCTGACCGAGGGCGGCGCGAGCAACCAGGTCGATTTCGAAGTGAAAGGGTCCGTCCAGCCCCAGAAGAGGAAGCCCGGAGAGATAGAAAACGTAACACCGGTTCAGGCCATGATGGAGTACGAGAAGAAAAAGGGTGTTGACACGACGGGCATGACATTCAGCGTCGTCCAGGTGAGCAAGCTCGACCCGACATGGAAGATCGACGCGGGCTCCAGGGCGGGGGCGCAGCCGATCTATTTCCTTCTCCACGAGGAGGGGGACAGCTGGGTGGTGAAGGACGACGGCAGCGCTCTATCGACCGCAGAGCTCAAGGCGAAGGGTGCGCCGGGCGACCTTTACGGCACAGCCCAGCCCCAGTCCGAGGCCCAGGCAGTATGGGACTATGTCAGGAAACAGGGCGGGGACCCCGCCGGAGTCACGGTCAGCATAACCAGGAGGAGTGTCATCGACCCTAACTGGGAAGAAGGGGTCTCCCAGAAGCCCGGCACGCAGTCGTCGATGGTCGTTCTCCACAAGGAGAGTGGCGGCTGGGTGGTTAAGGACATGGGAACGGACATCACCTACGAAGAACTCATTCAACTCGGTACACCGAAGGACCTGGCGCACTCGCAGACAGAGGCGCAGGCTGTAATGGCGTTCCTGCAGTCCGGCCAGGTGCCCCCGGGTGTCAGCCTGACAGGGTGGAACCTGTCGGTCACCAAGATGAGCAAGGTCGACCCGGACTGGGAGATCGTGAAAGGCGTTCACCCGGTGGACGGTACCATGTATTTCATCCTCCACTGGGAGAACGACAACTGGGTGGTCAAAGGTTACGGCGCGACAATCCAGCCGGGCCAGGTCCCGGGGATGCCCGGCGACCTTCCCTGAGCCCGCACAGCCCGAGCAGCGGAGCCCCGGTGTCGGGATGGCGCCGGGGCTTCTTCATGATTGCCCGCCGTTACCTGATGACAGAAATGCCTGCGGCCGCAATTCTGCCCTGACCCTTAAGGAATCCGCGTTTTCTCTCCGGGGGCACCCCGCCCGCCGGGTGGAGGAACCCCTTGCCCGGGATCTGACGGCAGAGAACAACGACCACCATCCTCTCTTATCACCCATATGGGCTATCACGTTAAGGTTTCAAAGGTGACCTGCCGATGATACTCATGGATAGATGGGTTAGTAAGAGGTCCCAGTCGAAAGACCTATATGACGCCAGGTGCCCGCGTACACAGACATCAGTACAAGGAGGCACGGCGTGAAAATATCTGTTTCAAGTAATTTCTGTGGACGGCCGGGCAGCTCTCACCTGCATTTCCCGATAACACCTGTCAGGAAGTCACCCCGAAGAGCGTTATCAGGACTGGGCATCGTGATTGTTTTCCTGTTGGTCTTCGGCATGGCCTATCTGCCATCCGTGGTATGGCCCGGCAAAGCGCTGGCGGCTGGCACCTACACGGTGACCCTCGCCACGGACACGAGCGCGCCACTGGGAACCAGCGGTGATTTGCGTTATGCCATGATCCAGGCGAACGCTGACCCCGGATCGGACATCGTGTTCAACATCCCCGGCTCCGGGACGCACGAGATATTCATCGACAGCAGCTATGACCTCCCACCCATAACAGCAGCAGGAACCCACATACATGGATATACGCAGGGCATTGCAGCAGACGGGCCGATTAGTTCCAGGACCATATTGATCCAGATAAACGGAAACGCCAAGAGAGACACCGGTATCAGCATCGGTGCGAACAACTGCATTGTGGAAGGGCTCTCGATACTTGGATTCAAGAATTCCTGTGTCGGCGTGGGCGCAGGAACCGGCAATATCGTAAGGAGCAACTACCTTGGGACCACGACCAACGGCTCGACCGTCTCCGGCACAAAGCCGAGCGACGGGATAAACATAAGCGCTAGCGGCGTTGACGCGAACAACGTCATCGGTGGCGGTGGAACTGATGATGGGAACCTGATAGCGGGTTATGAGAACGAGGGCATTACCATCCGCTCCAACGGCAACCATGTCGAGGGCAACTACATCGGGACAGACAAGGACGGTACCGCGAACAAAGGCGGTGGCGACAGCGGTGTGTGGCTAGACGGTACAGGGGCCTACGTCAGCCAAGACAACACGATCGGCGGAGCGACCGCGCGACAGGGAAACCTCATGTGCTGGAACGGCTCTGCGGGTGTCACCATCGGCGGCGCTGGCGCTGTGGACAACCTGGTCGTGGGGAACATCATCGGGTCGAACCTGGAAGGTACCGTCAAGCAGCCCAACGCGTACGGCGTCATAATAAATTCCGCGGCCACCTCAAACACGATCGGCGGAGATACCGCTGCGGAGAGTAACGTGCTGTCGGGTAACAGCGACTCGGGGATCCAGGTTACCGATACTGGCACGAATGACAATGTAATCACCGGGAACCATGTTGGGACCAACGCTTCAGAAGCGGCAGGTATAGGCAACAGTAACGCGGGTATTAATCTCGCCGATTGTACGGGCACGGTAGTCGGCGGCTCGGAGGCCGAACGAAACTACATCAGGTACAACGGCCATTACGGGATCTTCTCCCGCGGCTCGACCTTCACCGCAAGCTACAACACGATCAACGACAACGGCAGCGGTGAGCCCCCCTACGAAGCGTCCTCGGCTCCCCTTAACAACGGGGGCAAAAATTACGAAAACGCGATTTTCGGTTATCAAGGTTGTCTTTATATCGGCGACCCCAGTGCCGGAGAGTTCGCCATTGTTCCTAAGGGCTACGATGGAGTAGTTATACCGTTCGCCGACGGCACCCAGGACTTCAGCGTCGGCCTCATAGACGCCAGAAAGGGAACGGGCCACGAATACATGACATGGTATACGTATCTTGACGAGACAGACTTCAACAAATGGACCGACATGTTGTTAACCATGGTCTTCAAATACGACGAAGTCACGCACGACCTCTGGCAACCCGGCGTTTTCCAGCAGCAGGGTCACGGTAACGATTACGCCAGGAACTTCGGTGCCCTGACGGTCGTACCGACCTATTATACTGACCCCCCGTACCTGGATTACGGTTCGGCAATAGTGGACGCCGGCGTCGCGCTCGACGGCTCCAGCAACTGCGTTATCACCCATAACGTAATAGACGAGAACAATGGCAACGGTGTTTCGTTCGCCAAGATGTCCGGCTCTGAAAGCAACGAGGTATCTTTAAACCAGATATGGAACAACCAGGCGACAGGCGTGGTGGTCTGGTACAAGGATTCCTACAAGGACAAGCTCAGCCAGAACTCCATCTACGGTAACGGCCTCCTGGGCATAAGCCTGGGGGGAAGCGGAGTCCCCACCCCGAACGACGGGGACAACAACAACCACAACAAACCGAACCGCGGCTACAACTACCCCGAGTTCACCGGGAGCTTCCTGCCCTGGGACGGCACCGGGAACGCCACAATCAGCGGCACCGCCCCGCCGGGCGCCACCGTGGAGCTCTACAAGGCGGGGGCGACCCCCGACCCGTCCGGCCACGGACAAGGATACGAGTACCTAACCTTTACCACCGCCGCCGAAGTGACAGGCGCCTTCTCCGCCGATCTCACCGGGCTCTTGCTTGGAGACCAGATCTCGGCTATCGCGATATCACCGGCAGGGGACCCGAGCGGAGAGGGTAACACCAGCGAGTTCTCCGAGAACATAGAGGTCGAGTACCCCCCGCCGACCGTTACCTCGATAACCCCATCGTCTGGTAACAACGACGGCACCGTAAACATAACTAACCTGGCCGGCACCAACTTCAGGAGCGGGGCGGTCGTCAAGCTTTCAAAGAGCGGGCAGGCCGACATCACGGGAACGAACGTTAAGGTAGCCTCATCCACGAAGATAGCCTGCGCCTTCAACATAAACGGCAAGGCGACAGGCTCCTGGAAGCTCACCGTAACCAACACCGACGCCAAGAGTGCAACCAGGACCGGAGCCTTCACAGTGACATCGGGCACACCTGAGGTGGACAGCGTCAAGCCACCAACCGGGGAACCCGGGACGGAGGTGACCATCCAGGGCGCCGGATTCGGCTCGTCGCGGGGTGAATCCGTCGTAGAGTTCAATGGAGTAGCCGCGACCGAGTACACGCTGTGGAGTGACACGAAGATAGTAGCAGTGGTGCCAGAAGGGGCGACCTCCGGATCGGTCAGGGTGGTGACGACATCGGGCTCATCCTCCGAGGATGAAGAGTTCACCGTGTACTACTCGACCTGGTACCTGGCAGAGGGCTCGACCGCCTGGGGGTTCTCAACCTATATAACCATCGAGAACCCGAACGACGAGGAAGTGACGGCTGGGATCACTTACATGACCGGGGACGGCCCCACGAAGAGGCCGGATATCAAACTCCCACCCCTGTCCCAGACGGTGATAAACCCGCGCGACGATATTGGCTCCACCGACTTCTCAACGAAGGTTGAGTGTGAAAAGGGCAAGACCGTTGCCGTTGACAGGAGGATGATCTGGACAGGTGTGGGCGCGGCCTCCCCCGAAGGGCATTCCTCTATCGGGGTCACCGGTCCCGCAAAGACCTGGTACCTCGCCGAAGGTTCGTCCGCCTGGGGATTCGAGACGTGGCTGCTGATCCAGAACCCGAACACTGCTGAGGCCACCTGCCAGGTCACGTACATGATAGAGGGAGAGGGGCCGCAGACCTTCGAGAAAAAGGTGCCGGCGAACTCCCGCGCGACTTTCAACATGGAGAACGACGTACGGGAAAAGGACGCGTCGATCAAGGTATCCTCGGATATCCCTGTCATACCCGAGAGGGCCATGTACAGGCCCAGGGAAATCAGGCGCGAGGGACACGGCTCGATCGGCATGACCTTCCCGTCCCGGGATGTCTACCTGGCCGAGGGCACCACTGACTACGGGTTCACCACCTACGTGCTCATACAGAACCCGAACGACGAGAGGACCGAGGTCACCGTCACTTATATGACACCCTCCGGGCCCAGGGAGCAGGCTTCCATCACGATAGAGCCCAACATGCGAAAGACCATAAGGGTAAACGACGTCGAGGGCGTAGAGAAGACCGACCTGTCCACGCATGTGCACGGCTCCAATCCGATCATCGCCGAGCGCGCCATGTACTGGGACAACGGGACGGGTGAGGCGTGCCACGACTCGATCGGGATGGCCAACCCCTGTACGACCTTCTACCTGCCCGACGGTGAGACCAGCAACGGCCACGAGACCTTCACACTGATGCAGAACCCGAACGGCGGCGATGTGAAGGTGGAGATCTCATACCTGACGCCAACCGGGGAGGGGGAGGTCGTATTCACCGATACCATCCCGGCCAATTCCAGGAAGACTTACAACATGGCCGACAAGGGTGTATCCGGCAGGGCCGCCGTAATGGTGCGCTCCCTCACCTCTGGCAGGAAAATAGTGTGCGAGCGCGCCATGTATTGGAACTCAAGGGGGGCCGGTACCGATACTATAGGCGGGTATTCGAACTAAACCTGGGGTCAGGTCCAACACACCAGGACCTTACCCCTTTTGCTCACGCGGGCCAGCGAGGCCCGAATGGTAACGGCGTCCTCCGGTAGCGGGGACGCCGTTATCTAACATACGTCCTGTAAACCTGGGGTCAGGTCTTGAATCGTGAATTTCTGAGAGACCTGGCACCAAACCCCAGGGGTCACGAAAAGGTTTGACAACCCCCGCCAGTTAACGCTTAGGCCTGACATCCATGGTGGTTGAACGCTCCATGTACTGGAGCGTGCAGGGACCGGAAGCACGAAAAAGGCCTGACAACCCCCGCCAGTTAACGCTTAGGCCTGACACCCATGGTGGTTGAACGCTCCATGTACTGGAGCGTGCAGGGACCGGAAGCACGAAAAAGGCCTGACAACCCCCGCCAGTTAACACTCTGGCCTGACACCCATGGTGGTCAGGTCTAACACACCAGGACCTTACCCCTTCATCTCTAACGCAACACCTGGGGTCACAACAGCGCGAACGACGCTTTCTGCCCGGCCCGCGTAAAGGGCGGCGCGCGCCTGCCTGTCATCGATACGTCCTGTATATATAGAGTGTGCGTGTTTGTCCCGCGAGTGCCAGGCGAAATCACAGAGTGCGCTTGAGGGCCACCAGGAAGGTAGGCCCGACCGTTAAGATTATCGAGGCGGGAAGTATGAGAAAGACAAGTGGCGCCAGTATTTTCAGGGGCGTCTTCGCGACCGTGGCCCTCACCTGGTCACGGTGCCGCACCCTTATCTCGCGGGAGAAGACCTCGAGCGTTCCCGACAACGGGTGACCTCGACGCTCTCCCTCGAGCAATGAGCGCAGCAGCGTTGAGAGTTCCGGCAGCGGGCATCGTTCTCGCAGGTGGTTGAACGATTCCTCGCGTGACGATCCGAGTTCCATCTCCCTGACCGCCTGCAGCAGCAGTGGCCTGAGCGGTTCAGGAGACATCCCGGCAGTGCTCCGGAACGCCTGGTCGAGGTTTTTTCCTCCAAGGACGAACGCGTACAGCATGTCCGCGGTATGCGGGAGTGCCCTGCGGATATCATCGAGGTAACGCGACCGGTTCCTGGCCGCGAGCAGGTTCGGGAACATCGCGCCGGCCGCGACGGCAGGCGCCAGCAGCAGCAAAGCGGCAGCCGAGAACCTGAAGACCGCGAGAACTGCGAGCGGGAGTGCCGCGGCAGACCACACCCTGAGCCCGATCAGCTGTTCAAGGGTCATGCCGGACAGTGCTGATACCCTGGCGAGGTCCCGGGCGAGCATTGTCCTCATGGCTGCGGGAATGAGCTTCGCTGGCAGCTCAGTAATCCTGCGCAGCGAAAGACTCCGGGCCCTCCGGCTTTCTCGAGTGCCGGGTTCATGCCCTTCACCTTGCAGTCGTCGCAGTCTCAAAACGACAGTGTCACTTCCGCGGGCCCGTCCTTTTGCGATATAGACGACCGCCAGTGCCGCTGTGACAGAGACCCAGACAAGTGTTGTCATGCCCACCCGCTTATCAGATCCTTATGTCGAGAATCCTGCGGATCCACAGGAAGCCCAGTAGCTCGAGTGCCCCTGCCGCGAGCAGCATCAGCAGGCCCGGCAACGTGCCGAAAAGCACCGCGAGGCTCGTTCTTGAGACCAGGGCTGACATGCCCAGGAATATCAACGGGAGCCCCGCCACTATCCGGCCGGAAAGCCTGCCCTGGATCGTCTGGGAGTAAAGCTCCCGCCTGATCGCGGACCTTTCCCGCAACGCTTCACCGACCGCCTTCATGATGCCGCGTATGTCAGAACCGGTTTCGCGGGAAGTGACTACGGCGTGCGATATCAGCTCGAAATCACTGTTGTCAAGTTCAGCTGTCAGTTCTTGAAAGGCCGTGTCCGCCCTGGCTCCCATGGCGACCGCGGCCTGGAATCGCGCCAGCGTCCCGGACAGCGGAGGGCCGAAATCAGGGATAGACAGGACTACGGCCTCTTCGACGGGTATTCCGCACCGGAGGTAGAGAGCCACGTCGGCAGCCAGCTGCTCGCACTGCTCCTCGCCCTTTCGAATTGCGCGGCGCTTGAGGAAATCGAGAGCCGGGAAAGGTATGAACAACGCCGCAGTCAGCGCGGGCGGGATCGACAGCGCGCTTCCCGTCATGGTGAACGCCAGCAACGGCAGTAAGACCACCAGTCCCAGAAGCAGCACACAGAACCGCTCCCGGCTTACGCTGACACCCGAGATCTCGAGAGCGCGGCGCAGCCTCCGCGCATACCGGGTTTCCGCGAGTTTCTGCCCGAGCAAGGCAAGGATGCGCCGCGCGGACGTGGTCAAAGCCTTCCCGGCCTCTGGCGAGCCCATGTGTTTTTCAAGCCTGCGGCGCGCACGGGCGCGCGCACGGGCGGGGACCCTTCTCAGAAGGAAAAACACGGCAAGCGGAACAAGCGCTGTTAAGAAGAACCACCTCACGCGGCCCCCCCCTTTTCTCGAGGACCGTGCTTCGCCGGGGGCCCGGCCGTAGCTCCCTCGCTCCCGTGCGATGCGACGAACAACGGTTCAAGCTCGAACCGGCCTGAGGCCGTGCCGGTCACGGAAGTCACCTCCCTGAGAGAACGCCCTCCGTCGGGATTTCTCTCCATGTGCGCGATAAGGTCTATCGCCGAGTAGATGTGTCGCCTCAAAGCTTCCTGGTCGAGGTTGATATCGGACATCAGGACCATCGTCTCGAGCCTGGTCAACAGGTCCCGCGGAGAGTTGGCGTGCGCCGTTGACAGGGAGCCGGGGTGCCCGGTGTTCATCGCCTGGAGCATGTCCAGCGCTTCCGCCCCCCGCACCTCGCCGACGATGATCCGGTCAGGCCTCATGCGCAGAGCGTTGCGGACCAGGTCCCTGACCGTTACCTCACCGCGTCCCTCGATGCTGGGAGGGCGGCTTTCCAGGGATACCACGTGGGGATGCCCTGTTCGTAATTCGGCCGCGTCCTCGATGGTAATGAGCCTCTCGCTGCCGGGGATGAATGTGGACAGGACATTGAGCAGAGTGGTCTTGCCGCTCGAGGTACCTCCGGAGATTATTATATTGGCCCTGTGCCTGACCGCATCCTCGAGGAACGAAATCGCTTCCACACCGACGCTGCCGGACCCGATGAGCTCCTCCACCGTGAACGGCGCGGCCCTGAACCTCCTGATGGTGACGCACGGGCCGTTCAGGCACAGCGGAGGTATGATGGCGTTCAAGCGTGACCCGTCATGGAGCCGGGCATCCACCATCGGGCTCGTCTCGTCCAGGCGCAGGTTAAGCGGGCCGATCACCTTTCTCACCAGTTCTACCACACGTGAATCGCTGTCGAGGGTCATCGAGGCAGGCTCGATCCTGCCGTTGCGCTCCACGAATACCCGGCCGGGCCCGTTTACCATGATCTCTGAAATGTCAGGGTCGCGCATGAGTTCCTCTAAAGGCCCCATGCCGAACAGCTCGTCTGAGAGCTCGCGCGAGAGGCGGCGCATCCACCGCCGAGGCCACAGCAGCCCTCCAGCTATCAGCGCCTCCTCGACCCGCCGCTCGAAGTCCTCCGGGCACGCCGGCTTCATCTGGTCGGCCGAGAGCTCGTCCAGCAGCCGCTTCCGGATACGTTCCTTAACCTCGGCAGGGAACAGATCGTCTCCGGTCCCCGCCGTTTCACTCGACTCTGATACGGTTGACAGGCCCTGTTCGCTCATCCGCACCTGGAGATCACTCCCGGAAAGAGACGGCGCACCATCGCGAGTATTCCCTGGCTCAACGGTGAGCGCTCCGCGGTCAGCAGGTGCCCCTCGTCCGCCAGGCGCCTGCAGCGCGCGGTTTCCTCGGGCAGGACCAGCGCTACCGGGATGTCAAGGAACGATTCCACGTCCGCAACGCTCAGCAGGTCTGAGTCGCCGAGCGCGCGGTTGACCACCAGCGCTTCACGAGCGTTCCATCCTCCGCGTCGGGCCAGCGCTTCACGCAACCGTCGCGCCCCCCCCAGTGAGGCTATTTCCGGCGTGACCACCAGGACCATCAGGTCGGCCTCCTCGAGCGCCGCCGCGGTTATTCCGTCGAGGTGTGACGGCGTGTCGATGATGACGTGGTCGAATTCGGAGGCGAGACCGGTCAGCAACCGATGTACGTGGTCCGGTTGGACGATATCGGCCTCTTCTGAAGAGGCGGGCACCGGGAGCAGGCGCACCCGGCAACTGCACCTGGAGAGTGCGTTATCGAGAATACGGGCTTCTATCTCGTCAAGAACCGGCACCAGGTCTATCAGGGTATGAGTACCACGCGACACCGGGATGTCGAAGCGGTAATGAAGGTCGCCCCGGTAGAGGTCCAGATCGACGGCGACAACGTGACGACCGGCGGCTGCCAGGGCCGCCGCGGTCTCGGCCGCGAGCGTAGTGGTGCCGACGCCACCTTTGGAGCCGTGAAAGGCGGTTATCGTCGCATGGTTTTTTATCCCCGGCGGCCTTACTGCGGGACGCGCTGAAGCCGGTTGCGTGTCCGACCGATTACGAGTTGTGCTTCCATCTCGTTTCATGAATGCGCGTCCAATGTGGTGGTCGGTTTAAAACAAGGATTCGCGTCAAAAAAACCGGAGAGGCTCAAGCAATTCAAGCATATGTTATCACAGGCAAACCAGGCGGTCAATAAGCGATCCATGCAGCCGATTCCGTGCCTATGAAGGTGTTGCTTAAAAAGAGGTACGATGTTGCTATCTTTATGCCGATAACATATATATAGTGACCGCGAATGGCTTTGATGCGGGGCGAGGCCGCTTGCAGGGCTGGAGGCCTCACAGTGGGAAGTGAAGCGAAGTAAGCACTGACACTTGTGGACTTCAAGGTCTGGACGGCGGAAAAACACTTGTAGTATACTCGCTTTACACTTTTGCACTTAGTTAGAAGTTGGTTACAGACGGCACGGATGGCACGGGGTGCAGAGTCGTTCTAACCCGTTTTTTTCTTGTTAGGGCGTGAACCTCACTTCTGACCCCGACGGAAGACCGGAGTGGTTTGGTGGCTAGCGATACGGGTATCCGCAACCTGGTGAAGAAGGCCAAGGAGAGCGATCCGAATGCGTTTGGCTGCCTTTACGACGAGTATGTCGACCAGATCTTCCGGTACGTATTCTATAAGACAGGCAACTTTACCGAGGCGCAGGACCTTACGGGGCACACCTTCCTGAAGGCTTTCGAGAATATCAACTCCTACGAGGTGAGGGACGTTGCTTTCAGCTCGTGGCTGTACAGAATCGCGCACAACCTGGTCGTGGACCATTTCAGGCGCGAGTCAAAGCGCGAGAGCGTCCCGATCGAGGAGCACCAGCCGGCACCGTCGAGCAGCGGGAACCCTGTGGACACCGTGATGGCTGACATGGACAGCGAGAGGCTCTACCGGGCCCTCCTGGACCTCACGCACAACCAGCGAGAGGTACTGGTCCTGAAGTTCATCGATAGTCTTTCTAACAGCCAGGTCGCTGAGATAATGGGTATTTCCATAGGGGCCGTGAAATCGACCCAGAAGAGGGGCCTGATGTCCCTTAACAGGATACTCAGCAGTTCAAGCGGGATCGACATTATGGAGCGCTAGGGGCCCTTAATATTTGTTCCTGGAGCCAGTATCTATAGCGTGTAAACAACGTTTATAATAGCGGGACAATAGGAATAAGCGATTCGTCAGAAAGGCTGGAAGTGGTTCGCTTGGATGAGGATTCAGCTAACCTTGTTGATAGGCTGCTCCAGGTTGTCAGGAAGGACAGGAGCAAGCTGGATGGAATCCTGAAGAAAAACCCGGATCTTGCCGGCGAGATTGAGTCTGCCGCGAAAGCCGCCTTTTCAATCGACTCTACAGAAAAGCCGGTCATGTCGTCTGCGGCTCGCGAGGAGTACCGGCAGAAGGTTCTGGCGCTCGGTGGCGCGACAGGCGCAGCCGCGGCCGCGGCGGCCGGGAAGGCTGCCGGCGCAGCCGCTCCAGCCAAAGTATCCCGCTTCCACCAAACGGCTCCAGGTGGGCCCGCCCGCGGCGGCTTTCTGTCCGGGCCCAGGGTCCAGACCGTAGTGAACGCGGCCGTCATAATCATACTGCTGGTAACCCTGATCTCAGCGGGCATTCTGGCCACGCCGGGAAGGACCCCCATGGGGAAGTTGATAGGGCAGGTTGCCAGCCGCCGTGGGCTGCTCAAGGGCATTCTCACGAATTCTGACCCCAAGGTCACCGCCAAGGCCCTGAATGAAAACCCGCAGTTCCTGTCGCAGGTCATAGCCGAGCTCCCACCAGAAGTTATCGCGGAAGCGATGAACGCGAACCCGGAGATGACGCCGAAGCTCATCGCGGCGCTGGACCCCGAGGCGCTGGCGGTTCCCATAAACCAGAACGGGAAGCTCATTGCTGAACTGATCGGCCACCTTGACCCCGCGGTGCTGGCCGGCGTCATAAAAGAGACCCAGAGTTCCACGACCGACCTGATGAAATACCTCGACCCCCAGGTTGTAGCTTACATAGTCAACCAGAACGGGGCGCTGCTTGGAAGCCTCGTCAGCTACCTGTCGCCGGTCGCGATCGCCGACGTCATCAACGCTAACGGCCCGTTCCTTATAGCGATAATGGGCTACATGGACCCGGCGAACACCGCGATCCTGCTCAACGGGAACGGCCCGTTCCTGGCCGCGCTGCTGGCCAGGCTGGACACGGGGGTTCTGGCGGGAGCCGTAAACGCCAACGAGCAGTTCGTTATGGCGTCGATGAAGAATTCTGACCCCGCGGCCATGGCGTATGCCGTCAACAACAACGGCGAGGTCCTGTCGTCCCTGGTGGGGCTGCTCAACTCGAACGTTATAGCGAATGTACTTAACGCCAACGTAGGCACCGTGAAAGAACTTTTGAACCAGCAGGACCCGTCGATCATCGCGGACGTGGTCAACAACCAGGGCTTCATGCTTCGCATCATAGGCGCGATAAACCCGGTGGCAATCGCGGGCGCGCTGAACGCCAACGGCGCTTTCCTCACCGGGTTGATAGGGAGCATGGACCCGAACCAGCAGCTCCCGATCGAGCAGCACCAGAATTTCGTCGATGCCCTGGTGTGGGGGATGCCGGACGTGCTCGCGGCGGTGGTCAACAACCAGGCGTTCCTCTCCAACATGCTGTCGGCGTCGGACCCGGGGATGACCGCAACGGTGCTTAACGGCAATGAGGCTTTTCTCAAGGCGCTGATCCCGCTGATCAACCCGCAGGTGATGGCCGCGTCCATGGACGCCGCCCCGAACGCGATGACAGAGCTTTTCGCCACTCTGAACGCGGACGTTATCGCGAAGGTGGTCAACGAGAGCGGGACTTTCCTGCAGGAATTCCTCAAGAAGTCCGATCCCGAAGTCACCGCGAAGATCCTTAACGCTAACGGCCCATTTGTCAGCGCGCTTATCGGAAAGCTGGACGCCAGGGTCCTGGCGCTGGTGGTAAACAGCAACCAGGCTTTCCTGTCCGCGGTCATGAAGAAGGGCGACCCGGCGATGACCGCCACGATAGTCAACGAGAACGGACCGTTTTTGAAAAACCTCCTAAAACATCTTGATGGAGGCGTGGTGGCCGCGGCGATGAACGAGAACCCGCACATGACAACCGAACTGCTGACCCGCCTCTCGCCTTCCAAGATCGCTGTAATATTCAACGACCCCGTGACCCAACCTTTCCTGACCAAGATGATCAGGCACCTGGACCCGGCGGTGATGGCTCATTCGACCGATAACGCCGGGGCTTTCATGACAGGCCTTATGAACAACCTCAGCGCGCCGGTTATCGCGACAGTGTTCGAGGACGACAAAGTCCAGGGGAAAGTGGGTGACCTGATAGAGAATCTTTCCAGTATGGGAAACGAAACGCTGGCGGCGGTTTCCAACGCGATAATCAATAACCCGACCTTCCTTTCCAGGTTGGTCGGCGCCATGGACGGGAAGGCGATGGGCGAGCAGATGTCGACAGACGATGGCAAGGAGTTCCAGGAGAGCGTGCTCTTGCTGCTTGTGCGAGGAGACGATGTCACGCCGACTTGGGTTAACTTCGAGCCGACGCTCAACACCATAATCAACATCATGAACACCAGTGAGGGGCAGCACTTCATTGGTGATTTCATGAGCAGCAGCGATCCAAGCGTGATGGCGGATGTCGTGAATTTGCCGAACGTGAGCGGAGCGAACGGGCTGATCCTCAAGCTGCTCGCCCCCGGCACACTCAACATAGGGGCTTTGGCCGCGGTCATGGACGCAAACCCGGCGATGACCGGCGAGATAATGGCCAACCTGGACTCGAATGTGATCGCGACCGCGCTCAATAATAACCCGACCCTGTTACCTGGTGTGCTGGCCGCACTGAATACAACCGCGGGGAAGCGCGTTATGACAGACGGAATGCTGGCGGGCGACAAGCACTTGATGAAATACCTCTGCCTGGAAGTGAATGCTGTCGCGAAACTGGGAGCATTAGGTTTGTGGATGAGTTCAACCGCTAAAGCTTGGGTGGAATACATGTCAGCTGAGCCTCCCGAGGGCAGGTAGCGGGCTATCGATGTTCATAAAGAACCGGAGGGACAGGTAGGATGTTGAGATCGAGGGGAATACAGGGAATCGTGAACGTGGTGGTGATTTTGCTCCTCCTCGCCGCGCTGGTGGTGGGCATTACCATGGTCCTTCCTATAAAGAGCCCTACGGGCACTCTTCTCGGCAAACTGGTCAGCTCGAAGGGGCTTCTCTCCGGCGTGCTTTCCGGCCTCGACCCCAGGGTGGTTGCCGAAGCGATGAACGCGGATCCTCGCATGATGGCCAAGATGCTCAAAGAGCTTGACGCCAAGGCAGTGGCGGACGCTGTGAACGCGAACGGGAAATGGATCGCGGAGTTCATCGGCTACATGGACCCCGAAAGCGCGAGTAAGGGAATGGAGGGTAACGAGGATTTCATTACCGAGGTCCTCAACCTCATCGACCCCGGGGTGCTCGCGGGTGCCGTCAACCAGAACGGGGAGTTCCTTACCGACCTGGTCGGCGAGCTGGACGCGAAATCCCTGGCGGGGAACATGGGCTCTTCCATGGGCTTCTCCAACCAGGTAACAGCGCTGCTGGATCCACAGGTCATCGCCGGCGTGGTCAGCGGCAACGAGTCATTCATTACCGAGTTACTGCGTAATGTCTCGACGGACGTCGTGGCCGCGGCGCTCAACGCCAATTCGGACGCGACCTCCAAGTCCATCCCGTACTTGAACGTGTCGGTGCTCGCTGACGTCGTCAACGAGAACGGGCCGTTCCTGGCGGACCTTGTGGGCCAGCTGAATCCGGACATGGTGGCCCGGGCCGTTAACCAGGACCCGCAGTTCACCGTCGACCTGGTGAACCTGCTCGACCCCACCGTCGTTGCGGGCATACTGAACGGCAGCGGGGACATGGTGGCGGGCGTCCTCGGGGGCATCTCGCCGGACATCTTGAACGCGGTCGCAGGAAACCAGGCCACAACCAACAAGTTGATCTCCAAGCTTATGCCGGACAGGATCGGCGGCCTTGTCAATAATCTGGGCGGGTTCCTGCCAGGGCTGTTGAACGCGCTCGACCCGGCGGTAATCGCCGGAGCATTGAACAACAACGCGAACTACTTTGTGGCAATGGGCGGAAATACTAACCCGGAGATAGTCGCCAACCTGCTCAAGAACGAGCAGTTCCTGACTTCGTTGATCTCTCGCTTGAACCCGGTCACTATCGCCAGCGCGATGAACGCCAACGACACCATGATGGCCGGCCTTATGGCGAAGCTGAACCCGCAGGTGATAGCGAACGTGGTGAACAACAACACTGACTGGATCGCGGCCATGAACAACGCGATGTCGCCTGATAAAACCGCGGCTAACCTGGCGGGCGCGGGCTCGTTCCTTACCAACCTGGTAGGGAAACTGGATCCCGCCGTGATAGCGCAGGTGATGGCCGCCAACCCGGACATGACATCCAAGATGACCGATAAACTGGACGCGGACGTGATCGCCGGGGCGGTCAACTCGAACGGTAAGTTCTTAACAGACCTTGTGAAGAACCTCAACGCCAAGGTCGTTGCCGGCATCGTAAACTCTGACCCCGGAATGATGACCAAGCTCATCAAGAAGCTCGACGAGGGGGTCATCGCCGGAGTGGTGAACGCGAACGGCTCATTCCTGGCGGACCTGATGAACAGGATGGACCCGACCGCCACCGCGAAAGAGATCAACAGGTACCCCAACGATTACAAGAGCTTCCTGAACTCGCTGCTGTCGAAGATAGATCCGGGGGTGATCTCCGGCGCCCTGAACAGCAACGGCACCTTCATCAAAGGGATGATCCAGAACCTCGACGCTCATGCGAACGCCGCGCCGATGGACGCGAGCACCTTGACCACTCGGCTGACGGGAAAGGACGGAATAGACCCCGAGGTCGTGGCGGACCTGCTCAACACGCACAAGAGCGAGATTGTGACGCTCGCAGAGAGCCTGTTCGGGAACCTTTCGGGTGACGCGGCTTCCGCGCTGGCGAACGCTGTGAACAGCAACAAGAAGTTCCTCGGTGACCTGATGGGGAGCATGAACAACTCGGATATTATCGACCTGGTAAACCACAATCTCGACGTGCAGGCGCTCATCACCACCCTGGCAAACGGCAATTACCTCGACGGTTCCGTGATCGGCTCTGCGCTGGGCGGCAGCCCTGACATGATGGAAGCCCTGTTCGCCGAGCCGCCCTACGGGATAGACCCAAATATCATTAACACCATCATCCAAGATTCCAACGCCCAGAATTTCTTGGCGGAATTCATGGCCAGCATGAACCCCGCGGGAATCGGGGTCATGTTGAGCAACAGCGGAGACTTGATCGGCAACCTGCTGGATATCAGTAAGGGCGGGCTGGATCCGCAAACGGTTGTAGACGCGCTGAACGGGCCTGTCGGCAATCCCCAGTCCAACGTGCTGCACAGCCTGTGGATTTACGGGAATACAGGGACATTACTATTGGGTGCACCGCTCAGTGCGGGTTACGGCTGGATGCAGATGATGGGTGCACATGTCAACACGACGCCCGGGGTCGTCTACGGCTGGAAACCGGGGGAACTTTTGAATGGATGGAGGTCGCCGGATGGCGACATCCTGGCAGACCCCCCCTGGTAGAGAGGTGGAAAGAGAGTGTTGATGGAAGCAAAGGCCGGGAGACGAGAATATGCTCTATAACAGAAGTCTCCAGACAGTGATAAACGGGATAGTCATAGTATTACTGGTTGGCGTCGCGGTGATCGCCGCGGTAGGTGTCATACCTCCCCGCAGCCCGCTGGGGCCGCTGATCGGCAAGCTGAGCGGTGACCCCAAGAGCACCGCCGCGATGATAGGGGCTCTTGACCCCAAAGCCGTCGGTAAAGCTATCAAGGACAACCCCAAGTTCATTGCCGAGATCATGAAGTACATGGACCCGAAGGGGACCGCTATCGCGATCAACGAGAACCCGGAATGGGTCTCTGAACTGGCCGGCTATGTGGACGCAGAGGTGGTCGCAGAGGCGCTCAACGCGAACCCGAAGTTCCTGGCGGGGATGATGGCCAACTCCGACCCCAAGTCAACCGCCAAGATCGTCAACTCGAATGGAGATTTCCTGGCAGACCTCACGGGCAGGCTTGACCCCCAGGTACTGGCCGGTGTCATAAACAACAACTCCGAGTTTTTAATCGAGGTCATTGGCTACACCGACTACGAGGTTGCGGCCCAGGCCCTTAACGCCAACCCGCAGTGGACGGCATCTTTAGTCGGCTTCATATCTCCCGATACGGTAGCCGGGGTCGTCAACAACAACGGCCCGTGGGTCACAGACCTCATCAGCAAGCTCGACGCCACCGCCATGAGTTCAGGCATGAGCTCCAACACGACTTTTATGAGTGAGGTAATGGGTTACCTCGACCCCGGGGTGGTCGCCGACGTGGTCAACGGGAACCAGACGTTCCTTACGGCCCTGGTCGGCAACATGAACCCGGATGACCTGGCGAAAACCTCGGGCCAGACCTCGGGCTTCATGTACGACGTTGTGACAAGCGTAAGCCCGAGTTTTGTAGGTGCCATAGCCAATAACCAGGCGATGCTCACCAGGCTCATCTCCAAGTTGAGCCCCGCTTCGTTCGCGGGCAACATGAGCGCCACCAACGACTTCATAGGGAAGCTCATGGATAACATGGACCCCGCCGCGCTGGCCGGGATGCTCAACAGCAGCACCCCGTTCGTGAGCGGGCTGGTGGGCAACCTCTCACCGGAGTTCCTGGCGGCGGTGTCGAGTGACAGCAAGATGATGACCGACGTGGTCGGCCTGCTGTCGCCTGGCCCGATCGCGAACGCGGTCAACGCGAACGGCGCCTTCCTTGCCGGCCTGATGGCGAACATGAGCACAAAGGGCACCGCGGTCGCCGTTAACGCGAACCCGGAATTCCTGAAAGCCCTGCTCGGTTATATCGACATCGACAAAGTAGACGACATGATGGGCAAGACCTGGCAGTGGACGGCCAGCATGCTGAGCAAGCTCGACGCCGGCGTGATAGCCAGTGTTGTCAACATGAACGGCAGCATCGTGTCTCGGGTCCTTTCGAAGCTTGACCCTGCCTCACTCGCCGAGGGAATGAACCAGGACCCCAGTTTCGCTGTCAAGCTGGTCGGAAAGCTCGACCCGGAGGTCGCCGCGGACATAATCAACAACAACGAGGCTTTCCTGATCGGGGTCATGGGCAAGATGGACACCAGGGGTACCGCCGATGCCATAAACCAGAACAGCGATTGGATCATCAGCCTGATACCCCACCTGAACCCGAAGGTGATCGCCAGCGTGATGAACAACAGTAGCGGAGCGACAGGCACCATGTTGAAGTCGCTCGGGGCCGGCGGCGCGAAGATATTCGCGCAGGTGGTCAATTCGAACGCGGCCTTCCTCACGGGCCTTGTCGCGGACCTCAACATGGACGACGAACACCTGGCCGGGGCGATAAACAGCGCGTTCAGTGGAGAGGACGGCAATGCCGGTGGCATGGTGTTCCTGAACGAACTGTTTAACCCCAGTATCGGGATGAACCCGGAGATAATGGGGCACGCGATGAGCCAGAACCCCGATTTCATGAGCGCGTTGACCAAGCCGTACCCGAAGGGCATCGATCCGCAGCTGGTGGTGGAACTGCTGAACAACAACAGTAACATGGTTTCGTTTGCGAGGGGCCTTATCAACAACCTCAACGCGAGCACGATAAACGAGGCGATGGCGGCCTCGACCAAGAAGAGCTATGAAGGGGGCCCCAAGGGGATGTTCTACGACTTCGTCAGGCCGTACTTGGCGGGAGACCCGCAGAACAGCGGTTTGAATCCCGCTGTCGTCGCTACCCTCGTGAACCTCATGGCGACCAGCAACAACGGCAATTTCCTGAAGGACCTGATGGGAGGAATGGACGCGAGGACTACCGCTGCGGCTCTGAATTCTCCGAACGGCGCGGATTTCGTGGACCGCGTGTTAAAAATGCTGACGGCTAACGAAGATACGATCAACGCTATCATCAATGTCATGGCGGACCCGCGTGCCATGGAGGCATCGAGGCAGATGTACCTGTCCCTGGCGAACAAGCCGGTTATCGACGCCCTGACGGCTCAGCTCAACAAGTCTAACGCGGGTGGGATCTACAACAACACCCTTTCTAATGTCTCGTTCAAGATCTGGACAGACAGCCCCGGGTTCGCCGATCCTAGACAATATGCGACCTTCATAAACGCTCATTTCGAAGAGATACCGCCTCATTAGTGGCAGGTGTCTGTATAGGCTGAAGCTTCAGGCGGGGACCGCATCCCGCCTTTTTCATCGATACACGAAGATGGAGGAAACGAGTTGGAATGCAAATGGCATCCTGACCAGCAGGTACAGTTTACATGCATCAAGTGCGCCCAGCAGTTCTGCCGGGAGTGCGTGGGAGAGACTAGGGGGTCCCACTACTGCCCTGATTGCCACAGGGAGGAACTGCAGCGCTTCGCCTCGCAGCTGGGCGGGCGGGACGCGTCGGTGAAGCACAGGAAGGTGAAAGCCGTAAAGAGGGCCCCTGCCCCGTCCGGGCCGCCGAGGGTCGAAGAGATGGAGGCTGCGCCGAGGGCACCGGCCGAGCCGCCTGGGGTAGAGTTGCCCGAACCTGTGTTACCGGAGCTACCCGGGGAAGTCACAAGGGAGGACACCGGGAAAAGGCTGCAGATAAAAAAGCCGAAGCCGCTGAGAAGGCCGTTTGAGAAGCCGGTTAAACCGGGAAAAGGCGAAGCGCCGGCCGCTCCTGAGGCTCCCGTGCCGGGTTCCCTGTCACCGGAGGAGAGAGCGGCGTTCTGGGGAGACATAGAGCACCCCCGGCAGTCGATACGACGCGCCGAGATCGAGCCCCTGCCGGAGCTGGAGGCACCCGAGGAAATCGTGCCGGCACCCGCGAGGGGCATGGCAGAGCCCGCGGGGAAGCCACCAGTAGCGGAAGAGGCCGTAAAGATGCCCGCACCCGCCGAGGAGACAGTCGAGACGGTCGACGCGGCTACTCTGAGCCCGGTGGACCTGGAGGAGGAAGAGCTGGTGCCTTCGTCTCGCCGGCGCGGAAAGCATGTGGGAAGGGCACAGCGGCTGGAAGTCCCGGTGGCCATGCAGATCCCCGACGATTACGACGGCCAGTTAACGGACGAACCTTCTTACTTTAGAGCGGTCATGTGGGCGCTTCTGGTGGGGATATTGCTCGCGGGAGCCTACGCGGGGTTCGAGTACTGGCAGCACTCCGGCCGCTGGATATTCGGCTGGGTCATAGGGGTGGCGGTAGGCATTGCGGTGGCACTCGGCTCCGGGCGCCATTTCAACTGGAAACTGGGCCTCATCGCTGCCGGGATCTCGGTGTTCTGCCTCTGCCTGGGACAGGTCGTGTTTAAAATGATGGATGTCAGGTTCAACGCGGTAGTCAAGCTTCCCGTACATTTCATGAACCTCCTGAAAATCTCCCTCATAGAACTGGGCAAGCAGTTCGGTTCCCTGTGGGTCCTGCTGTTCATATTGACGGGGGGAGTGGCATTCCTGCTCTCTTTCCGGCCGTGGCCCATCAGGCTGCAGACCTCCGGACCGGCGGAAACGAGCGTACGACGCACCTGACCCCCCTGTTGACCGGGGGCAGGGACCGTGTTTTAATCTGTGCCACAAAAGAATACAGGTGATCTCCGACCCGAAGGGCCTAATGCCGAGAGCGATGGCCTGAGGGCGACAGGGTTTGGCGGGAAACGGCCGGGCCTCCCGTGTTTGGAAAGGAGAGGGGCCAGCAGACAACATGACCTGCCTTTCTTCAGCGGCAGGTTATTTATTTACCTGGATGGAGGTGAGTGGCGAGAATCCGGCTGCCTTTCATCAATCCCGGCGGGTTTCAGTTAAAAGGAGTATCGGTGAAGGGAAAAAACGTCACGATTCTGTTTCTGGTAGCAGCCTTAGCCTTAGCGTTTTCGCTTACGGCAGGCTGCGGCAAGCAGGAGCCGCAAGAGGTGGTCCTGGCGACAACTACGAGCACCATGGACTCCGGACTGCTCGACGTACTCATACCGGAGTTCGAGAAGCAGTACAACGCTACCGTGAAGCCGCTCGCGGTGGGAACCGGTGAAGCGCTGAAGTTGGGCGAGCGCGGAGACGCCGACGTCCTGCTGGTCCACTCCAAAGCGGACGAAGAGGCGTTCGTGAAGAGCGGGTTCGGCCTCGAACGCGTCGAGGTCATGTGGAACGATTTCGTTATCCTGGGGCCGAGCGCCGACACGGCCGGCATCAAGGCAGACGAGGATGCGGTGGACGCGTTCAAGAAGATCGCGGAGGCCGGCGCGACGTTTGTCAGCAGGAGCGACGACTCCGGCACCAACAAGAAAGAGCTGAAGATCTGGAAAGAGGCGGGAATAGATGCCGAAGGGAAACCCTGGTACGTGGAGACGGGGCAGGGGATGGGCGAGACCCTGACGATCACCGACCAGAAGCAGGCATACGCCCTGAGCGACAGGGCCACCTACCTGTCGATGAAGCAGGGGCTGACACTCGTTATCCTGGTCGAGGGCGACAAGACCCTTCTTAACCCTTACTCGGTCATCGTTGTCAATCCCAGGAAGCATCCTAACCTCAAGTTGAACGTAACGGGAGCCGGGGATTTCGCCTGGTTCATGACAGGCAAGAAGACCCAGGGGGAGATCGGCTTCTACAAGAAGGGCGGGATAGTGCTGTTCCATCCGGATGCGAAGGTCCAGACCAGGGGGATGGGAAGCTACAAGGAGTAACCGAGCCGGGCGAGACGCGGGCGCACTATGTCGGGCACCCGGCAGCCCCCGGGCGCCCGTGTGTCCCGGCACACCGGCCGAGGGAGGAGGGCGATGACCAGTATAATCAACTCTTTCAAGGAGGCGTTCCTGCTGCTGGTGCGCTTCGATCCGGAGGTGTACCGGATCATCTGGCTTACCCTCGAGATAACCGCGGTCGCGACCGCGATAGGTGCCGTGATCGGGATTCCCATCGGGGTGGCGCTCGCGGAGTACAGGTTTCGCGGCCGGCATTTTATTCTGACCATAGTCCACTCGTTGATGGGAATGCCTGCAGTGGTCGTAGGGGCACTGGGATTCATGGTCCTTGCCCGCAGCGGCCCTCTGGGCGCCTTGAAATTAATCTATGATCCCGCGGCCATGGTTGTCGTGCAGGTGGTACTGGCAGTGCCGCTCATCGCCGGATTCACACACGCGTCGATGGCAGGGGTCGACCCGCGCCTTGGATTACAGGCGATGAGCCTGGGCGCTACCCGGCTGCAATCAATACGCACCAAGATGCGGGAGGCGCGCGCCGGCATAATGGCGGCACTCATTGCCGGATTTGGTGGAGTCATCTCGAAGGTCGGTGCGGTGATGATCGTCGGCGGGAACATAAAAGGCCAGACAAGGGTGCTGACAACGGACATCGTTCAACAGATGAGACAGGGCAACTTCGAACTCGCGGTCGCCGAGGGCATGGTGCTCATGCTGATCGTGGTCGTCATCACGGTTGTGTTCACGAGGATCGTCGAACGCAGCGGCAGGGCCTGATAGAGAGACAGGGATGAAAAGGCTTGAATAAGGTTATCGAAGCAAGCGGCTTGAGCAAGTCGTATGACGGGAATCTGGTTCTCGATATCCAGGAGCTGTCGGTAGAGCGCGGCGAGACACTCGCGGTCCTGGGGCCGAGCGGCGCCGGCAAGAGCGTCCTGCTCCGCGTGCTGAGCCTGCTTGAACCGGCTACCTCAGGGAAGTTACTTTTCCTTGGAGACGAGGTGCAGGACCTAAAGGGGAGGGAGAGGGTCGAGGTGTCGAGGCGAATGGTCATGCTGTTCCAGGACCCGTACCTCTTCCGCGGCACGGTGCTTCAGAACGTCTGTTACGGCCTGAAGGTGCGCAGACTGAAAGAGGGCGAGACAAAGGGAAGGGCCGCCGCGGCACTGCGAACCGTGGGCCTGGAGGAGTTCGAAGAGAGAAGCGTCAGAACGCTCTCGGGTGGTGAGGCGCAGCGTGTAGCGCTCGCGCGGGCCCTGGTCATCGAGCCTGAAGCGATGTTCCTGGATGAACCGTTCGCCAGTCTCGACCGACTGAATCGGAGCGGGTTGCAGGTCGAGGTCAGGCGGATCCTTGAGGACAGTGGAATAACAGCGATCTTTGTGACCCACGACCAGGAAGAAGCCGCGCGTGTTGGAGATCGCATCGCGGTCCTCGAGGTCGGCAGGGTAACACAGGCCGGCACGCCTGAGGAGGTATTCTACCGGCCCGCGACGGAGTCGGCGGCCAGGTTCGTCGGCATGGAAAACATCTACAGCGGGACCGTAACGGGCGCCCGGGAAGGATTGACCCGGGTAGAGGTCCAGGGCGTTATTTTAGAGCTGGTGTCCGACCGCAGCGTTGGAGAGGCTGTGACCGTTGGATTGCGGCCGGAAGACGTGACGCTGGTGCCCGAGCGGGAACTGGACTCGCGCTCGAGCAGCAGGAACGCGCTGGTCGGAGAGGTCGTCGGGATAGAGCTGATGGGGCCGACAGTCAGGGTCACCGTCAATTGCCCTTTCCCTGTGGTATCTCTGATAACAAGGCGGTCGATGGACGAACTGTACGTAACGGTTGGCGAGAACGTGGGTTTGCGCTTCAAGGCCACGGCGCTGCATATCATTTGAACATAAACGATTGCGGTTGTGTGATCTCAATGAGAGTGGCCTTTACGAGCGATAGAATGATTACTGGAAGTACCGCGACAAGAAAGGGGAGGCGGTCTCGATTGGAGGGTATTGCGTTTGACTGAGGCTTTCCTCGAGCTGGTCCCGAGAGATGAAGCGGTCAGGAGGCTCCTGGACGCTCTCTCGGGGCTCGAACTGAAGGTTGAGGAGATAGAGTCCATTGACTCGCCGGGCAGGGTGCTTTCCCGGGGCGTGGAATCCCCCGAGGACCTCCCGGGCTTTGACCGGTCGAGCATGGACGGCTTCGCCGTGCGCGCGTCCGACACGTTCGGAGCGAGCGAAGGCCTGCCCGCATACCTGGAGATCGTCGGAGAGGTCCTTATGGGAGAGGCAGGCGTGGTTGCCATTGGACCGGGGCAGTCTGTGCGCATCTCTACCGGCGGCGCCGTTCCGCCTGGAGCCGACGCCGTGGTCATGGTCGAGAACACCGAGGTGTCGGGCCCTACCCTGGAGGTCGTGAAGGGCGCGGCGCCGGGAGAGAACGTCATAAGGCGCGACGAGGAGATCTCCAGGGGTGCCGTCCTGTTCAAAAAGGGGCAGGTGATAGGCCCGGCGCAGGTAGGCGCCTTGTCAGCCCTGGGCATCACGAGGGTGCCCGTTTTCGCGTTGCCCCTGGTCGGGATAATATCCACAGGCGACGAGCTCGTGATGCCCGGGGAGACGCCGGGCCCCGGCCAGGTCAGGGATGTCAACTCGGACGCACTGCGGAGCGCTGTCGTCCGGGCGGGATGCGTTCCTCGCAACTACGGGATAGTCGGAGATGTCCATCGTGACCTCCTGGAGGCCTCGCGCCTCGCGCTGTCGGAGTGCGACGCGCTCTTGATCAGCGGGGGCAGCTCCGCCGGCGTAAGGGACATCACGGTAGACGTTCTGGGCGAACTCGGCCTGCCGGGCGTACTCGTGCACGGGATATATCTTAAACCGGGCAAGCCGACGCTGGTGGCGGTGTGCGGCGGGAAGCCCGTCGTGGGCCTGCCTGGAAACCCGGCTTCCGCGCTGGCGGTCTTCCGCGAGGTGATCGCTCCCGCGCTGGCGCGCCTGAGAGGCGAGTCCGAAAGGGAGGGGGCCGGGGCCGCCCGCCGCGTGGAAGCGGTGATCGACCGCTCGGTGGCCTCCGCGACCGGAAGGCTCGAGCTGGTCCCCGTGACGCTGCGCAGGGGTGGGGAGGTCATTGTGGCTTCCCCGATATCCGGGAAGTCGAGCCTGATCGGGACGCTGGCGCGCGCCCGGGGACAGGTAAGGATCCCCGAGGGTTCGGAAGGGCTTGAATCCGGGCAGACGGTATCGGTCGAACTCCTGGAATGAAGGCGATTCAGATGAAACGAAATATCTACCTGGAAAATGTGCCGCTCGAGGAGGCGTTGGCGCGCTGGCTCATCCTGTGCCGCGCTGAGGGGGTTCGGTTTCCGCTCGAGGCGGAGAGCGTGGCCGCCCCGCGCGCCGCCGGACGTGTTACCGCGGAGCCGCTTTTCGCATGCGTCTCCTCGCCGCCTTTCCATTCGTCGGCGATGGACGGGGTTGCGGCCCGCGCCTCGGACACCCGCGGAGCCAGCGAGTCGGCCCCGGTCAGGCTGCGGCTGGGCACCGACGTGGAGCTGATCGACACTGGCGACCCTGTCCCGTCGGGGTTTGACGCCGTGATAATGGTGGAGGACCTCGATGAAGTCGAGGAAGGTGTCTTCGAGATAATAAAACCCGCGGCCCCCTGGCAGCACGTGAGGCCGCTCGGCGAGGACATCGTGGCGACCGAACTCGTACTGCCCGCCGGACACAGGGTGCGGCCGGTAGACATGGGCGCGTTGATGAACGCGGGCTTGACGGAGATCCCTGTTCGCAGGAGGCCCGTGGTGGCGATTATCCCGACGGGCACCGAACTTGTCGAGCACCCGGATGAGCTCACCACCGGTAAGGTCATGGAGAGCAACTCGTGGGTTATCAGCGCTTTCGTGGAAGGGATGGGCGGAGAAGCCTCGAGGATGGAGCTGGTCCCCGACGATTACCAGGCCGTCAGAAGCCACGTCGCCCGCGCGCTAGAACACGCGGACGCCGTGGTTGTGAACGCGGGCACGTCCGCCGGCAGGGAGGATTTCACGAAGTCCGTTTTCGAGCAGTTCGGGAAAGTGGTGGTACATGGCGTGGCCATCAGGCCGGGGAAGCCCGCCGTGCTGGGCGTGGCGGAGGGGAAACCCCTGCTGGGGCTTCCAGGGTTTCCGGTAGCGGCGTACCGCGTCGCCGAGGAGTTTCTGCGACCGCTCGTGTACGAGTTCCTCGGGCTCCCGGCCCCGCCTGCCCCACGCCGAGCGGCGCGGCTTGCGCGAAAGGTATTCTCCATACCGGGTTTCGACGAGTTCGTGCAGGTAAAGCTCGGACGTGTCAACGGTGAGGCCGTGGCGGTGCCCCTGCCCCGCGGGTCGGGGGTCTCGATGTCGCTTGTACGCTCGGACGGTGTCATCAGGGTGCCCGCTCCCTTAGAGGGCCTCGAGCGGTGGGCAAAGGTCGAGGTCCAGTTGTACGACCCGGACATCAACATAGACGGCACCGTACTGGTCATCGGAAGTCACGACGTGTCGCTGGATTTGCTGGCCGGCAGGATGAAGCTCGCGGACCCCGGCCTGAGCCTCGCCTCGGCGAACGTCGGCAGCATGGGAGGGATAATCGCGATAAAGCAGGGCCAGGCGCACGTCGCCGGAACGCACCTGCTGGACCCGGAGACCGGCGAGTTCAACGTGCCCTACATCCTACGCAGCGTGTCGCCTGATGAGGCGTTCCTCATACACATGGCGTGGAGGGAGCAGGGGCTTTTCGTGTTGCCCGGTAACCCCAGGGGGATAGCGGGGATAGAGGACCTCGCCAGGAGCGACGTCTCTTTCGTGAACAGGCAAAGAGGGTCCGGCACCAGGTTGTTGCTGGATCACCTGCTCGGGAAGGCAGGCCTGGATTCGGGTGCCGTATCTGGATACGACAGAGAGCTTTATACCCACACCGCCGTGGCCGCGGCCGTAGCGGGCGGTTCCGCTGACGTTGCCCTGGGCGTGCTCGCGGCAGCGCGGGCATTGGGCCTGGAGTTCATACCGGTCGCCAGCGAGCGCTACGACCTGCTCGCGCTCCGGTCTTTCCGGGACACTCGCGGCTGCGCGGCGATGATGGAGGCGCTTTCCGACCCCGCGTTCAGGCGGGAGGTCGAGGCCCTCGGGGGCTACGACCTCTCTCGCGCCGGGGAGGTAATCCCGCTCGAGGAGAAACACTGACATGGGAATCGATAGAAAAGAAACCGGGACAGCCCCGGCGATCGATTACCTGCGGCTGTCCATAACGGACAGGTGCAACCTCCGGTGCATCTACTGCATGCCGGCTGAGGGCATCACGACCATGAACTACACCGAGATACTGACGTATGAGGAGTTGGAGCTTTTCGCACGCGCCGCGGTGGCCTGCGGGATCAGGAGGATAAGGCTGACCGGCGGCGAGCCCCTGGTCCGGAAAGGGGCGGTCGAGTTCGTCCGCATGCTTTCAGTGATCGAACCGGGGTTGAAAGTCACCCTGACCACCAACGGCCTGCTGCTGGCCCGCTACGCCGGTGACCTGAAAGCCGCGGGCCTCAGCCGCGTGAACATGAGCATAGACAGCCTCGAGCCCGGGACATACGGTGAGATCACCCGCGCGGGGAGGCTGGAAGACGCGCTGGAGGGGCTTCATCGCGCGATCGAGGTGGGCCTCGAGCCGATAAAATTGAATGTCGTCCTGTTGAAGGGGATAAACGACGACCCCGGGCCATTCGTGGCCCTCCTTCGCGAGCTTCCCGTTCATATAAGGTTCATCGAGTACATGCCGTACTTCGGAGAGACGGCGGGGAAATGGTTCGTCCCGGGCGATACCGTAAAGCGCAGGATCCAGGAACTGGGAACGCTCGAGGATGCCAGCCCTCCGGAGGGCTGGGGCCCGGCAAGCTACTACCGGCTCAGCGGAGCAGAGGGAACAATCGGCTTCATATCCCCGGTCTCATGCCATTTCTGCCCTTCGTGCAACAGGCTCCGGATATCGGCGGAAGGGCGCATGAAGACGTGCCTGTTCGACAGTGACGGTGTAGACGTAAGGAGCGAGATACGCGCGGGGGCCGATCTGGCGCGCCTTCGTGAGATAATATCGGCAGAGCTTGAGCGAAAGCGTGTTGAGGGCAACCGGAAACCGCGCTCCGGGGCCGGGAACAGGATCGGCGACCACATGTCGAGGATAGGAGGCTGAGAGCGTTGGCGTCAGAAGAGCGGGGGGACAGACTTTCACACCTGGACGCCTCGGGGAAGGCCAGGATGGTGGATATCGGCGAGAAAACGGCGACACGCCGCGAGGCAAGGGCCGAGGCGCTTGTCTCGATGAGCCCACCCACAATCGAGCTCCTGACCTCCGGCAGGCTTCCCAAAGGGGAGGCGCTGCCCGCGGCCAGGATCGCCGGGATCGCCGCGGCGAAGAGAACCCCGGAGCTGATCCCGTTGTGCCATCCACTGAGGATCGACTCCGTGACCGTCGACTTCGAGGTGGACCCGCAGGCGTCAGAGGTCCGGGTGGAGACCGCGGTGCGGGCGACGGACAGGACCGGCGTCGAGATGGAGGCACTGGTAGCCGCCGCGGTCGCGGCCCTGACGATCTACGACATGTGCAAGGCCGTCGAGCGTGGGGTGGAGATAACCTCGCTTCGCCTGGTGCACAAGTCAGGCGGTAAGTCAGGTACCTGGGAGCGGAATTAATGACACGGGTGCGAACGACTCCAGGAGCGGCTTGAAATGGATGTGTCTGTAGCGGAACTGATAGCGGTCAACATCTCCGAGAAGACCGGCGAGAAAAAGCACGACGTGGGGCACTGCCTGGCCATCAAGGATCGCGGTCTCGAGGGTGACGCGCACGCCGGTGACTGGCACCGCCAGGTCAGCCTTCTCGCGGACGAGAGCATCGAGAAGATGAGGGCCAGGGGGCTCGATGTATGGCCCGGCGACTTCGCGGAGAACCTCACCACCCGTGGTATGGACCTCGTCTCCCTGCCGGTCGGGACGCGCCTGCGGGTAGGCGGGACGGTGGTCCTGGAAGTCACCCAGATCGGCAAGGAGTGCGACAAGCCCTGCGCGATATACTACCAGGCGGGCGACTGCGTAATGCCCAGGGAAGGGATATTCGCCAGCGTGGTGGAGGGCGGCGAGGTGCATGCCGGAGACGATATCGTCCCTGTCGGCGGCGCAGGGTAGACACCGGAGGGGCTCGCATGGCGAACGTGGATGAAAAGGTTTACAGCGCGGCGGTTATCACCGTTTCCGACAAGGGTTTCGCCGGAGAGCGTGAGGACAGGAGCGGCGTCGTGGTGCGCCAGATCCTGGAAGGGGCCGGCATCGAGGTGCGGCGCGCCGAGATCGTTCCCGATGACCTCGAAGCCCTCAAGCTGCTGCTCGAGGAACTCTGCCGGCAGGGGTATAACCTGGTCGTCACTACGGGGGGGACCGGCCTCTCTCCGAGGGACGTGACCCCGGAGGCGACCCTTGCCGTAATCGAGAAGGAGATCCCCGGCATGGCTGAAGCGATGAGGTCCGAGAGCATGAAAGTGACCGCCCACGCGATGATCTCAAGGGCGGTGTGCGGGCTGAGAGGCGCGACCCTGATAATCAACCTTCCAGGCAGCCCCGCCGGCGCGCGGGAATGTCTCGAAGTGGTGATGGCGAGTGTGCCTCACGCCCTGGAAGTGGCAGCCGGACAGGCCTCCGAGTGCGCGCAGTAGAACGCCCGCTTGTTGACTTGCCGGCGCCCCCCGACGATAATCTGGCTATGGATCAATACGACGACAGGAAAGACACGGCGCTCGCCGGAAAGCTCGTCGAGATCATCGAGACGAGGGCCGGTGGCATCGCCAGGGCCTGGTACCGGGACGTAAAGGAATCCAGTTACACCCCGAGCTTCAAGCACATCTCGGAGAAAGACGCCCTGGAGATCGTGAATAACGTCTACCGGAAACTCGGTTACTGGCTTCACCCTGACAGTGAGCACGAGGTCCGTGATACTTACGAGATCTTCGGGCAGTCCATGTATCACAAAGGGTTACAGATGGAAGAAGTAGTGATGACGCTTGTCCTGATAAAGCGTTATCTCTGGCTCCACCTGCTCGAAGAAGGTCTCATGACAACCGACCTCGCGATATACCAGGCTCTCGAGTTGAACAACAAGGTGGTCCTCTACTTCGACCGGGCTATCTACTTCGCGCTTAGAGGCTACAGGGAAGCGAGGGCACGCGCGAGGACGGCCGCCGCCTCGTGAGAGTGGCCGAGTGCTGTTCACTTCAACCCGCCGGACCGCTGGAGCGGAAAGGCCTTTACAGGTTCCAGGGCAGATGACGAACCCCACCAGATTGTTACTGGTCAGGCACGGGCAGACGGAACTCAACCGCGAGAGCCGTTTCCGCGGGATGAGCGACATACCCTTGAACGAGCGGGGGCGCGCGGAGGCGCTGGCCGTGGCGCGCCTGCTCGAGGACCAGGCGGTCGGCACCGTCTATACGAGCCCGGTACCCAGGTCGGTCGAGACCGCGGAGCTGATCGCCAGGGCCACAGGCTCTGACGTGATACCCGATGACGGCCTCATCGATATAGATTACGGCGGCTGGCAGGGCCTGACCGTTGCGGAGGCCGAAAGGGAGTTCGGCGCCGCGATGATGGAGAACTGGATGCGGGACACGGGCCGGTTCGAGTTTCCCGGCGGCGACCGCATGGCAGATGTCCGGGCCCGGGTGGCTCCCGCACTGCTGGAGATCGCTGGTGAGAACGCCGGGGGGACTGTTGCGGCCGTCACCCACATGGCCGTGCTCAAGGTGTGTTTCCTGGTCACGATGGGCCTGGGATTCGAATGGTTCTGGAAAGTCGGCATCGACAATGGCTCGGTGAGCCTTTTTACCCATGATGAAGTATCAGGGTTCGTACTGCAATTCTGGAACAGTACCCCTCCGTTAGAGGGGGCATGACCGGCAGCGGGGGTGCAGCGCCCGTGGACAGCGAGATGAGCGACTGGCCCGCGGCAGACTACCAGCCGCGCCCGGGCAGGAAGACAGGCGCGCTTGTATTGATCTCGGCCTTCGTTGTCGCCGTGATTGTCCTCGGAGTGGTGTTCTTTACCGGCGCGATACGCATAGGCGGTGTGAAGGTGTCGGGGGTGACAACCGCCAGCAGGGTGGACAGGGTTACCGGCAGGCCCTCCGACCGCAGGGCCCGCTTCGACGATAGCTTTGATCGGATCTACTGCTGCGCGAACGCCCGGGCGTTCGAGGACACCATCCTTGAGGCGCGCTGGTACCACGGCAGCGCCCAGATCGGGTCTTACAGGCGGAGTTTCGGAGCGCTGACAGGGAAATCGACGGGGAAGTTCCTGGCTACCGGCGGGAACGTCGCGTTCTATCTCGACCAGCCAGAGGGTGGCTGGAGCGAGGGGAAGTACACCGTCGATGTTCTCGTCAACGGGAAGAAAGCCGCGAACGCGGCCTTTACCGTGTCCCGGAGGACGCCCGACGCGGACGCTTTGGAGCCGGTGTTTTTCAAGGACCCCTCAGGGGCCTTCTCCGTGCGCTACCCCGGGGGGTGGAGCCAGGCTGACGCGTCTTCCCTTGGTGGAGCGCTCGCGGGTTTTATCGAACCCGGTAAGAGCGCCTTTCCCGCGCGCTTCGCGATCGTCATGACCGACTTCGACTCGGTCTCCCTTGATTACCTGAACGGGATCCTGGAGAAGGCCGGAGCACCCGCGAGCGACCTTTTCACCTCGTATTCACTGGGAGACACGCGAGGCGCCCGCAGGACTTACTCCTGGCAGTACCGGGCAGGAGGCTCGACCGTCAGGTTGAGGTCGATCCAGGTGCTTGTGAAGGGATCAAAGCAGGTCTACGGCCTGGACTGCCACTGCCTGGAGAAGGATTTCAAGGCTAAGCTGCCGCTCTTCAACTCGGTCATAAACAGCTTCCGGGTTTACGGCTGAAGCTGCTCCACTCGCTGGATCCACGCTCCGGGAGAACCTATCTCGTCCATGGTAGGCATCCGGTCGGGTCCTTCCCAGACTTTATTCAGAAACGAGATCCCCGCCTGGTCCACGACGGCCTCGACGAACTCCTGGCCCAGCTTGTACTGCTGCAGCTTCAGGTCGATGCCGATCAGGCGCTGAAAAAGCCTCTCGGCCCCGCTCTTCGTCTCCCTGCGGCGTTCGAACCGTTCCTTCATGGTGGGGTAGGTCTGCAGAAGTTCTTCTCCGACGTGGTCCATGACATGGTTCGAATAACCCTCGAGCACGCACATTACCGCCTGCAGGCGAAGCAATATCTCCCTTTGCGCGGGTGTGGCGATTATAGAGATCAGCCCGCCGGCCCTGATGGCGTCGTTCCCCTTTATCACGGATGGCCGTAGATTGCGGAAAAATTCGGGCCTGGACATCCCTTTCCAGTCGATTGTCTTCAAGTACTCCTGCATGGATGACGCGAGGTAATCCCGGAGCCACCCGTTGCAGTGGAACTCGAAGGAATGGGTGACCTCGTGCAGGGTTATCCACTGCCGGAAATCCCTTGGGTGGAACGACATCTCGGTTTCCACCCTGTTGACGTTCGGTTCCACCACGTAAAGCCTGCCCCCCCTTTCGGGCTCCGGGAGCGACAGGTCGTACTGGCCGAGCACGTTGCGCGCCAGGTATCCCACGATGATGCCGACCTGGATGGTCAGCAGCGTATGCGCCACGCGGTGGACGCGGGCCCGGTCACCGGTCCCGAGTTCCTCGAGGGTGGTGACGTATTTCTCGGAGATGGGGTCGAAAAGGAAACGGAAGGAGACTATGTTCGCGTCGATCCAATCCTGCTGCCTGAACACTTCTACCGCTTCGGGGAGCCCCCGGGCCTGCAGGCCCGTGTAGGCGGCGATCTGCCCTGTTGCAGCCTCCAGCATGTTCTGATACTGGTCGGCCATGTATACGGAGATCGGCCCTGGTTTATCGCGCTGGAGCTCCAGAGTGGCGACGGCGATCTCGCGGACGTGGTCCCAGCCGATCAGGCCCTCGTGCGAGGACCTCATAAGGTTCCGGACGCCCCGCCTCAGGGGAGCGAGAGAGATGATCCTGCGCGCTGCGGAATCTACGATGCGGAATACGGCTTCGAGCAGGGTTTCTGGTGTTTTTCCGGTGGTCTGTCTGGCCATGGCTTGTTGACTGTCTCTACTTTTTCTTTTCCCATTTCTCGAGGTAAGCGACCTGGCTCAAGGTACTCCCCCTGCTTATCTCGCCGCGCAGGCGGTTCTCCTTTTCAAGGACATCCATTGCCCGGTTGGCGAACTCCGCGGCGCGTGCCTTCGGCACGATTATTACCCCGTCATCGTCCCCTGCAGCCCAGTCCCCCGGGTGTATCCTGACCCCGCTTATCTTTATTGGAACGTTGATCTCGCCGAACCCCTTCGGTTCGCCGGCAGTCGGCATTACAAGCCTGGCGAAAACGGGGAAACCCAGCCGCTTTATCTCCACGGTGTCTCTTACCGCGCCCTCGATCACCACGCCGGCGATCTTCTTCTGCAGGCAGGAGTGAGTCGCGAGCTCGCCCCACATCGCGGGTCCCGTGCCGCAGGCGTCGATCACGATCACCTCGCCTTCCCCCGCTACGTCGATCGCCTCCACCGGCTTCGCCCAGTCGCCGGGATATGTTCTCACCGTAACCACGGGGCCGACCATCTTGACGCCATCCAGGACCGGCAGCAGGCCCTGCAGTTCGCCACTGCGATGCATGGCGTCGGAGAGGTTTGGCGTGGATACCATCTGGAGCGCCTCGCGGATGCCGGCCTCATCGACCCTCTTGTACAGTGTCGTTGAACGGGGTACCCCGGACATCATCGCGCTCTTTATTCCCGACGCGGCTTCGCGCGCGTCCGAGGACTTGATGATAGCGCCCCCAACGATAACGATGCCCGCCCCGTGGGCTACCGCCTGCGCGGCTGTCTCCGAGTTGACCCCTCCCGCGCACGCGACCGGGATATCGACCTCTTTGCAGACCGCCTCGAGTACCGCGAACGGGTCGCCCCCGGTCATCTGCACGTCGATCGCGGTGTGGACCGCGATGTAGTCCGCGCCGGCCGCCTCGGCCGCCAGGGCGCGAGAGACGGGGTCCGTTACCTCGATGAGGTCCACTACTATCTCGGCCCCGTAGTTGCGCGCGGCGTCCACGCATTCCGATATAGTCGCGTCCGAGGATGCTCCCAGCACGTCGATTATGTTGGCGCCGGCCTTCGCGGCGGATTCTACCTCGGTGCGGCCCGCGTCGATGGTCTTCATGTCGGCGATGATCTTGTGGTCGGGAAACCTCTCACGCATGGTGCGCACCGCGTCCAGGCCCTCGCTCTTGATGAGAGGTGTCCCCACCTCGATCCAGTCGACGCCGCCCTCGACGGCCTCGCGGCACACCTCTATCGCGCGCTCGAGGTCCACAAAATCAAGTGCGACTTGAAGTATCGGTTCCAACGTATTGCTCCGTAATTCTCCGGCTGTCCTCGGCCTTGCCGTTCGATCCGCATCCGGCCATCAAGGTGCCGGCCAGGTACTTATCCCGGGCCCGGCAGGGAGCGGCCCGGGCCGCGCTTTCATAGGAAAACGCCTTTCCTGAAAAGGCGGGGTATAGTATAGCACAGACTAACGGGTGCCTTATCCATGCGCCTCGCGGCGCATCGAGCGCAATCGACGCGCAAAACAAGGTATGATAATCTCATATAAAACCAGGCTCGCGAGGAGAAGAGAATGGCGGGATCACGGGAACACGTGAACATAGGATTACTCGGTTGCGGGACTATCGGCTCTGCAGTCTTCCACCTGGTGGAGAAAAACGCCGCCGGGCTTGCGGAGGCCGCCGGCCGTCCGCTGCGCGTCTCACGGGTGCTGGTCAAGGACCCCGATGAGAGCCGCCCGTTCGCGGCGGACAGGTCACTGATGGTCACCGACCCGAGCGTGCTGCTCGATGACAGGGAAATCGATGTATTCATCGAGGTCATGGGCGGCGTCGAGCCCGCGCGGAAGATAGCGCTCGAGGTGCTGAAGAGCGGCCGCCACCTGGTGACGGCTAACAAGGAGCTAGTGGCCAGCCATGGCAGGGAACTCATGGAGACCGCCGCGCAGTCCGGTTCGCAGGTGCGGTTCGAAGCGAGCGTGGGCGGTGGTATCCCGCTCATACGCCCGCTGGAGGAATCCCTTGGCGGCGATAACATCTTGAAGATAATGGGCATCGTCAACGGGACGACCAACTACATCCTGACCCGCATGAGCGAAGAGGGAAGCACTTATGCGGAGGCGCTTGCCGAAGCCCAGAAGCTCGGGTATGCGGAGGCCGACCCCGCGGCCGATGTAAAGGGGAGCGACGCGGCCAGCAAGGTTGCCATACTGTGCTCGATAGCGTTCAAGGTCGGGGTTACCTCCGAACGGGTCTTCCGTGAGGGAATCGAGGACGTAAGGCCAGACGACCTGGAAAACGCGCGCGAACTGGGTTACGCGGTGAAGCTGCTTGCCATCGCCTCCCGGGAGGGGGGCGGGATATCGGCGAGGGTACATCCGACAATGATCCCGCTGGAGCACCCGCTTGCCAGCATATCCGGTAATTTCAACGCGGTTTTTATCATAGGTGAATCCGTGGGAGAACTGATGTTTTACGGCCAGGGAGCAGGCGCGCTCCCGACCGCGACCGCCATCCTGGGGGACGTGGTGAATATCGTGCGTAACCTGGGAAGGCCGCCGGCGGCCCGGCGCTCGTACTGGTCCAGGCCGGGCGAGGTGCAGCCCATGGATGAAGTCGTGACCCGCTTCTACACGGTGCTGAAGGTCGTGGACCGCCCGGGGGTGCTCGCGAAGATCGCCGGCGTGTTTGGCGATAACGGGGTTTCCCTGGAAAGTGTTGTCCAGAAAGGCATCGGTGACCAGGCCCAGATAGTACTTATCACACACGAGGTGAGGGAGCGGAACTTCCGCGATGCACGGGACGGGCTCGAGCAGCTGGAGGTGGTCCTGGAGATCCCGAGTGTGATAAGGGTCGAATCCGGCTGAGATGACTCCGGCCGCCGCGCGGTCGGTACAACCTCCTGAAGGCGTCGGTGATTCGCTTGGATAGTGTGAGTAGAGGAGCGGGGCCCCGGTGGCGAGGGGTGATCGAAGAGTACCGTGAGTTCCTGCCCGTCAGCGGGCGCACCCCTGTAATCACACTCCTCGAGGGGAACACCCCCCTTGTCCCCGCACGCAGCCTTTCAGGGAAGCTCGGCCTCGAGGTCTATCTCAAGTATGAAGGGGTAAACCCGACCGGCTCTTTCAAGGACCGCGGCATGACCGTCGCGATAAGCAGGGCGCTGGAGGAAGGCGCGGATACGGTGATATGCGCCTCCACCGGGAACACCAGCGCGTCGGCAGCCGCCTATGCTGCGGCAGCCGGCCTGCGGTGCGTCGTCCTCATACCCAGGGGGGCGATAGCACTCGGAAAGCTGTCGCAGGCGCTGATACACGGCGCCCGCGTCATCGCCGTGGACGGTAACTTTGACGCGGCTCTCACCATAGTGCGCGAGATCGCGGATAAGCACCCGGTCGTAATGGTGAACAGCCTCAACCCCGACAGGATCGAGGGCCAGAAGACAGGCGCTTTCGAGATCTGCGACCAATTCGGCCGGGCCCCGGATGTGCACGCTATCCCCGTCGGCAACGCCGGGAACATCACCGCTTACTGGAAAGGTTACAGGGAGTACAGGGACGCCGGCCGGATCGAGGCCCTGCCGAGGATGCTCGGTTTCCAGGCGGAGGGGGCCGCTCCGATAGTGAGGGGCCATCCCATTGCGGATCCGGAGACCATTGCGACCGCGATAAGGATAGGGAACCCTGCCTCCTGGAAAGGGGCCGCGGCGGCGGCCGACGAGTCCGGTGGGAGCATAGACATGGTGAGCGACCGCCAGATACTCGACGCGTACCACCTGCTTGCCGCGGAGGAAGGGCTTTTCGTGGAGCCGGCCTCGGCTGCGTCGGTGGCCGGATTGTTCAAGGCCCGAGCCTCCGGGCAGGTCGAGGAAGGGCTGACGGCGGTCTGCGTGCTTACCGGTCACGGCCTCAAGGATCCCGAGAGGGCGGTCAAGGAGTCGGGTGAGCCCCCGGTCCTCCCTCCCACCACGGAGGCGATCCTGGATTCCATGTACGCCGACACTGGTATGCGTGGGCAGTAAGCGATTCCGTGATGTTGAGGGCGGCGCCTGGTGCCGGCCCTTTAGAAAGGCCTTGACGCAAGCATCGGAGGTAGGAGGATTTGCCGATGAAAGTCGCAGTGCTCGTTCCGGACGGCGCCGCGGACCTCCCGCTGGAGCAACTGGGGAACAGGACGCCCCTCAAGGCGGCCAGAACCCCTAACATGGACCGGGTCGCCTCGCTGGGCGCCACCGGGACCGTGAGCACCATCCCCCCCGGCATGCCGCCGGGCAGCGACGTCGCGAACCTTTCGCTTCTCGGTTACGACCCCGGAACATCTTATGGAGGCCGTGGCCCTATCGAGGCGGCCAACCTGGGCCTGGAGGTGCCACGGGGGTGGACCGCCTTCAGGTGCAACCTGGTCTCCACTGACGGCGAGCGAATGCTGGATTACAGCGCCGGCCACATCGGGCAGTCGGAAGCGTCCGAGATCATAGACGCGCTCGAGCTGGCGCTGGGCGATGAGCAGACGAAGTTCCACGCCGGGAAGTCGTACCGCCATATACTGATCGTGAAGGGCGACTTTAGCGATCTGGAGTGCATGGCTCCTCACGACATAACGGGTATGGAACTGGGACCCCATCTGCCGGGCGGCCGCGGCGCCGAACGAATCATCGAAATCATGACCCGGTCACGCGATGTGCTGGACCGCCTTCCCGTAAACGAACGCCGCTCCGGGTCCGGGCAGCCGCGCGTTGACATGATCTGGTTGTGGGGCCAGGGGGTAAGCATGCACCTGGAGCCGTTCAGGGAACGCTTCGGCCTGTCCGGAGGCGTGATAAGCGCCGTGGACCTGGTCAACGGACTTGGCAGGCTGGCAGGCCTGAGGCCGATAGAGGTCCCGGGGATCACCGGGTTCCTGGATACCAACTACAGGGGAAAGGGCGAGGCCGCGGTCTCCGCGCTTCTTAAAGACGATTTCATGTACGTGCATGTCGAGGCGCCAGATGAAGCATCGCACATGGGCGATATAGAAGAGAAAGTGAAGGCCCTGGAGCGGTTCGACTCGATGGTAGTTGAGCCGGTACTGAGCGTTCTAGAGCGCGGAGACTCGAGGATCCTGGTGTGTCCGGACCACCCGACGTTTATTTCAACCCGAACCCACGACGGCTCTCCTGTTCCGTACGCAGTCTGCGGCACCGGCATACCCCGCGACGGCGCAGAGTCGTTCTGCGAGGATGAAGCGAAGAGGTCGGGCCGGCATTTCGCCCTGGGCTGGAAGCTGATGTTCAGCCTGGTTGGCAAAGAGCCGTGGCCTTAGATGACCTGAAGTTTGACCTGCGCGGGTCAGTCTTTAGTCTGACCCCGCACCAGTTTATGGTTTTTTATTTTAGAACCTGGTCCTTTGACTTAAGGAGGTTGAAATAGGACCCGTCTCACCACCCGGTCCACTGCCGCCATCGCCGTTGGGAACACCCAGGCGGCGGGACCCGGGCATCATTATCGCGGGGACGGCGCTGGTCCTGGTGTTGCTCATGTTCGTTTTCTTCTGCGGGACATGCTTCATGTTCAGCCTCGCGTTCCGGGGGGCGCAGTCCAGGGGGGACGGTGTCGCCTTGATCGAGGTCGAGGGGCTCATCAGCGCTAGCTCCGGCTCCACGGGGTTTTTTGACTGGGGAGTCTCGTCGGAATCCCTGGTTGACCAGCTCTACAGGGCTCAAAAGGATAAGCGCGTCAAGGCTGTTCTGTTGAGGATAAACAGCCCTGGCGGAACGCCTGCAGCCTCCCAGGAAGTCTACGAAGAGGTCCGGCGCACCGCCCGTGCCAAACCTGTGGTCGTTTCCATCGGCGACGTGGGAGCGTCCGGAGCGTACCTGGTAGCGAGCGCGGCCGACTACATCATCGCTGCACCGGACTCCGACGTGGGCAGCATAGGGGTGATAGTGGAGATACCAAACATCTCCGAGCTGAACCGGAAGATCGGGGTCGACTACACGGTGATTACGCAGGGGCAGTACAAGGACATAGGCAGTCCGCTGCGGCCGGTGACACCCGAGGAAAAAGCGATAATCACAGAGCAGGCGAAGGCCGCCTACGAGCATTTCATAAAGGATGTAGCTGCCGGGCGCCGGATCGACGAGGCGAAGGTAAGGGAGCTCGCCACCGGCATTACCTGGCCGGGGACACAGGCCAGAGACCTCAAGCTTATCGACGATACTGGCAACTTGAGGGATGCGGTCGAGAAGGCCGGGCGCCTGGGCGGCATAAAAGGAGAGGTCCATTTGATAAGGATGGAAAGCGAGTCTCCCTTCTCGGTCTTCTCCAGGTTTGTTACCGCGGTCAGGGAGCTGGCCAGGAACGTAGGTTTGTTCAGGGGTGGGGGCGGGACGAGCCAGGAATACCCTGTAAAGCATTGAGCCTGGCGGCACGCGCCCCGCGCTTCCGCTCGTCAGGCTCGAGAAAAGATAGTAAAATGGGTGTTGTGCTTGAAGACGGGCATCCTTCACGGCAGATGACCCCGGGTTTGTAGTAATGGAAAACACTGGTGCTGTTAAACCGTATAGGCTGGTTCACATATCCGACATCCACGTCGGTTCTTTCCACTTTGTCTCGAACCTGTTGAACCGCGCCATAAAGGAGATCAACGAGATGCAGCCCGAGATAGTGGTTGTATCCGGCGACCTCACCAACGAGGGGTTCCGCCAGGAGTATTCAGCGGTGAAAAGTTACATCGACAACATTAAGTGCGAGCGGGTGGTTGTTATCCCCGGGAACCACGACTCGAGAAACGTCGGATACGTGCACTTCGAGGACCTGTTCGGTTCCCGGAACAGCGTGGTGTACCTGCCGGGCATCACCATCGTTGCGCTGGATTCATCCGAGCCCGACCTCAACGAGGGGCGGCTGGGGAGGCAGAACTACAGGTGGATGGTCGAGAAGTTGGACAGGCCGGATGACTTCAAGATCGTGGTCCTCCACCACCACCTTCTCCCGATCCCGGGCACGGGGCGCGAGCGCAACATAATCGTAGACGCCGGGGACTTCCTGGAACTGCTGGTCGAGAAAGACATTAACCTCGTGCTCTCGGGCCACCGTCATGTCCCGCACGTGTGGAAGTTCGAGAACATCCACGTGGTAAACGCCGGTACGGTATCCTCGTTGCGGGTACGCGGGTACACCAAGCCCTGTTATAACATCGTGGACGTCTCGCGAGACAGGTGCCTGATAACGAGGAAATACCCTTTCGGCGAAGGCGTGGAGATCGACTCTTTCCCGGTTGAGACGAGGCCCGTGATCGAGAAATCGTCAACTTCCCCCTAGTGCACGGTCTATTGATTCAGCCTGCCTGCCCGCAGAACGGAGAGTCCCATGGAAGAGACCGCCCGGCACATCCCGGCGATAGCCCTGATAGACGGTGAGCATTACCCCGATGTAACGCTCGACGCGTTGAGGAGCCTGGAGGAGTCCCGCGGGTATCGCCTGGAGGCGCTCGTCTTTCTCGGGGGGACCGAGAAGCTGGCAGATATCACGGCTTTTACGTTTGGGGGTGTTCCCGTATACCGCGGCGGCGGTCAGGTCGAGGACCTCAGGCGGGCGCTCAACAAGCACGGTGTGGACGTTGTCCTGGACCTCTCGGATGAGCCGGTTGTCGGCTATCGCGAGCGATTCAGGTTGATATCGGAGTCCCTGGCGCACGGTGTTTCATATCGTGGAGCGGATTTCTTCTTCGAGGCCCCGCATAGACCGAGAACCTGCCGCAGGCCGTCCGTTGGGGTATGGGGTTCCGGCAAGAGGGTGGGCAAGACGGCGTTATCTGGATACATGGCGCGGTACCTGGCCGGTAAGGGAGCCAGGCCCTGCGTTCTCACCATGGGGAGGGGCGGCCCCGCGGAACCCGAACTGCTGGAAAGGCCGTTCGAGGTCGATGACGAGTATCTGCGGCGCAGGGTCGCGCAGGGCAGACACGCTGCGAGCGATCACTTCGAGGACGCGATGATGGGGCAGGTGGTAACCGTGGGTTGCCGGCGCTGCGGCGGAGGGATGGCCGGTGAACCGTTCTTCTCCAACGTAGGAGAGGGAGCGCTGATCGCCTGCGGCCAGGACAGCGACCTGGTTATCTTCGAGGGGAGCGGGGCCGCCATTCCTCCGGTCGGGGTTGACGCGGCCCTGCTGGTCTTGTCCGCCGCCCAGCCGAACGAGTACGCGCTGGGGTACCTCGGCCCGTACCGGCTATTGATTTCGGACGTGATTGTGATTACAATGTGTGAAGATTCCCTGGTATCCATCGAAAAGCTACGCAAGCTTGTTGATGGCATCCTTTCCATAAATCCCGAGGTCGAGGTCGTGAAGACCGTTTTCAGGCCCAGGCCGGTAGGAGACCTCGAGGGGAGGAAAGTGTTCCTGGCCAGCACCGCGCCTTCTGAGGCTGTCAGCATCCAGGGAAGGTATCTCGAAGAAGAGTACGGTGCGGTGATGGTAGGGGAGAGCTCAAATCTTGCGGACCGCCTGAGGCTCGAGGACGATCTCCGAAGAGCCGCCGAAGCGGAGGTCCTGTTAACGGAGCTCAAGGCAGCCGGGGTGGACACGGTCTCACTTTTTGCCGAGCGGACGGGGAAAGAACTGGTGTACATGGAGAACCTCCCGGTTGCTGTTGACGGAAGCCTCGAGAAGGCTATAGATTGTCTGGAGGTACTCGCCCGGGAGAGGTTCCAGGGCAGGTAATCGGTACAGGTGGCATAAACCCGAAGAGACTCTTTCCTCTGGTTCATTTCCCTTGAAAGATGGATGGTCGATCACAGAATTATGGCTGAGATGCCTGAGCGACTGAAAAAAATAATCATAGCCGACGAGGAGCACCACCTGCCCTATTCGAAGGGCCTGACGGCCGTTTCCATAATGGCCACCGGGCTGCCGCCCGACAGGGCTTATCACATCGCCTCGTTGATCCATGAGACCCTCAAGGACGAGGGCAACCCCGAGGTGACCATGGATCACGTGCGCAGGACAGCGGAGCGCATCCTGGCGCGCGAGGTGGGCGACAAGTACGTGGACATCTATCGGAAATGGCAGTCCCTGGGTAAGCTCAACAGGCCGATAATCATCCTCATGGGCGGCGCGACGGGGGTCGGCAAATCCACTGTGGCCACCATGCTCGCCTCGCGCCTTGGTATCACCCGCCAGGTCTCGACCGACATCATAAGGGAAGTGATGCGGTCGCTCTTCGCCCCCCAGCTGGTGCCGACCCTCTACAGTTCCTCTTTCAACGCGTTCGAGGCACTACGCATCCCGCTGCCGCAGGCAACCGATAAGGTTATCCTGGGCTTCCTGGAGCAGGCCGCCATGGTGTGGGTGGGCATCCGCGCGCTTATCGAGAGGGCGATTCTGGAGAGGACTAACTTCATAATCGAGGGAGCCCACGTCGTTCCCGGGATAATCGACCCACAGTTTTTCAAGGACGCTATCGTCATCCAGATGATGCTGTCGGTACACGACGAGCAGCAGCACCGCAGCCATTTCGAGATCAGGGAAGTGGAGACGGAGGGGGCTCGCCCGTTCGCGCGATACCTTACGAACCTGAAGAAGATCAGGAGGATACAGGACTATGTGCTTGACCTGGCGGAGAAGCACAAGGTCCCCGTCTTCCCCTGTTACAACATGGATACGACGGTCGGCGGGATAATCGAGTACGTTATTGGCCAGGTCTTCGACGAGTATACCGAGGGAGAGGTCAAAGAAGGAGCGGTGGAAAAAGCGATGGAGATCTCGGGCAGGCGTGAGATCTGGAGAATGGCAGGCGCGAGCCGGGCAGAGAAGGAGGGCGGGGAGTGAGACTGTTTATAGACACCGCAAACGTAGCGCATATCCGGGAGATACACAGCTGGGGAGTGCTTGACGGCGTTACCACGAACCCGTCCCTGGTCTGCAAAGAGAACCGCAACTACCGCGAGTGCATAGAGGATATTACCTCGTTCGTGGAGGGCCCGGTCAGTGCGGAGGCCGTCTGCATGGACGCGGAGGGGATGATAAGGGAAGCCCGCGAGCTGTCGGGGATAGCCGAGAACGTGAACATCAAGATACCGATGTGCCCCGAGGGGCTCAAGGCCATAAAGGCGCTGGCCGGAGAGGGCATACGTACCAACTGCACGTTGATCTTTTCCGCCAACCAGGCTCTGCTGGCCGCGGCGGCCGGCGCGACGTTCGTGAGCCCTTTCCTGGGCAGGCTGGACGACATCGGTAACGACGGCCTGCATATTCTGGCCGAGATTATAAAAATATATGACCGCTACGGCATCCAGTCCCAGGTCATCTCCGCAAGCCTGCGCAACCCGCAGCACGTGACCGGCTCCGCGCTGGCGGGAGCGCATATAGCCACCATACCCTACGATGTGTTCAAGCAGATGGCACGGCATCCACTCACCGATATCGGGATCGACCGATTCCTGGCCGACTGGGAAAAGATAAAGAACCTGTGAAATACCGCGTTCTAAAGTGCGGACGCAGCAAGGAGGACAAAAACAGATGGAAGTTGTTGACAGAAGCGTACTCGAGGCCAAGCTGCTACCTGAGCTTCAAGAGATAGGGCTGGCGCTCGAGCTGGAAGGTGTGAAGAAGTTCCGCAAGAAGGAGTTGATCGACGCCATACTGCAGGAAGCCGGAGCAAAGACCGGACCTGACGTCGAGAAGCCGCAGCTGCAGGAGGTGCCCCGGAATCCCCAGGCCCTTGCCGAGGTGGAGGCCGAAGAGGAAGAGGAAGGCGTGGGCAGCGGCATACTGGACATACTCGCGGATGGTTACGGATTCCTGCGCAACAGGGGATACCTCGCCTCAGAGAAGGACATCTACGTCTCCATGTCCCAGATCCGGCGTTTTCGGCTCAAGCGGGGTGATGAGGTCAAGGGCCAGATCAGGCCGCCAAAGGATTCCGAGAAGTATAACGCCCTGCTCCGTATCGAGGCGGTCAACCGTGACGACCCGGAGGTGGCGCAGAGGCGGCGGCAGTTCGAGTCACTGACTCCGCTCTACCCGCAGGACCGCCTGAGGCTGGAGACCAGGACGGGCTCCTCGACCTCGCGCATAATCGACCTTATCGCGCCGGTCGGAAAGGGGCAGAGGGGCCTGATAGTCTCCCCGCCCAAGGCCGGCAAGACCACCGTTCTCAAGCAGATAGCGAACAGTGTTACCGAGAACAACCCGGAGGTCTACCTGATGGTACTGCTGGTCGACGAGAGGCCGGAGGAGGTCACGGACATGGAGCGATCGGTGACCGGCGAGGTCGTCTCGTCCACCTTCGACCAGCCGAGCGACAACCATATCGCCGTCGCGGAACTTGTGCTGGAGCGGGCCAAGCGGCTCGTCGAGCATGACCGCGACGTGGTTATCCTGCTCGACAGCGTCACCCGCCTGGCAAGGGCTTACAACCTCAGCACTCCTGCGAGCGGCCGTATCCTTTCAGGCGGTGTGGACTCTACCGCGCTGTTCCCGCCCAAGCGTTTCTTCGGAGCGGCCCGTAACATCGAGTTCGGGGGCAGTCTGACGATCATCGCCACTGCCCTGGTGGACACAGGCAGCCGCATGGACGAGGTGATTTTCGAGGAGTTCAAGGGGACCGGCAACATGGAGTTACACCTCGACCGCAAGCTGGCGGACAAGAGGATCTTTCCCGCGATAGACATCGAGAAGTCCGGGACCCGCAAGGAAGAGTTGATCCTCGAACCTGAAGAGGCCAACCAGATATGGAAGCTGCGGCGGGTGCTGCACTCCATGGACCCGAACGCGGCCATCGAGGTCCTCATCGAGGGCATCAAGAAGACAAAGAGCAACGACCAGTTCCTTTCGCAGATAAAAAACAGCTCGGTCGGTTAGCCCGATTGTTAGGTTACGGCCCGTGTGCTAACATTTCAAGCACGATCGGTACAAGTATTGGGGGAACGGATTGAAGAAAGGCATACATCCCGAGTACATGGAAACGACAGTCAAGTGTTCGTGCGGGGAGACGTTCAAGACCAGGTCCACCCGTCCCGAGTTGCACGTGGAGATCTGCTCGAAGTGCCACCCGTTCTATTCCGGAAAGCAGAAGCTGGTTGACTCCGGGGGGCGCGTCGAACGTTTCCAGAAGCGCTACGCTTCTCATTTGACCGTCAAGGATGGCAAGCAGAAGAAGACCCCGCAGGCTTAGCCCACCTACTCTTTCTTCCTGGACAAAGTGCCGGCAGGAGCGCAGCCACCCAAGGAAATCCAGATAGGAGGACAGGCCGTAATCGAGGGCGTCGCCATGCGCGGGCCCGAGAGGTGGGCCGTAGCAGTCCGCCGCCCGAACGGCGAGATATACGTCGAGGAAAACCCGACGACAACCCTCGCGCAGAAATACCCCGGCCTCAACCGTTTTCTTCTCAGGGGCATCTTTGCGCTCGTGGATTCGCTGATAATAGGCATCAAGTCTCTTACCATCAGCGCCGGTATTGCGCTGGAGCGCCTGGAAGACGGGGAGTCCCCCGGTCAGGCCGCGTCTGAAGGGCAGGACCGGGCAGAAGCTGCTCCCGGTGAGCGAAAGGTGCTTGGCACGGTTGAGACAACCGTGGCGCTTATCATCGCCCTGGCGCTCTTCCTCGGGCTTTTCATCGTGGTACCGGCGGTGCTCGCCAGGGCTTTGGATCAATACCTGTCAAACACGGTCCTTTATAACCTATTCGAGGGTTTCCTCAGGTTGACGATATTCGTGCTCTACCTGGTGGCGATCTCCCGGCTGCCCGACGTCAAGAGGATGTTCGCGTACCACGGGGCGGAGCACAAGGTCGTGCACGCTTATGAGGCCGGACTGCCGCTGACCGAGGGGTCCGCACGCCAGTTCAGTACCGCGCACATGCGCTGCGGGACCGCTTTCATAGTCATAGTCTTCGTGATCAGCATCCTCGCTTTTTCACTCCTGGGCAGGCCTGCCCTGTGGCTGCGCATAGTCGAGCGGCTCGCCATCATCCCTTTGGTGGCCGCTGTCGCCTATGAGATAATCAGGTTGGCGGGGAAGAGGGAGAACTCCCGCCTGGTAAGGACTCTGTTGGCTCCCGGCCTCTGGCTGCAGAGGATAACAACCAGGGAGCCGGATGCCGACCAGATCGAAGTTGCGATCCGCGCGTTGGAAGCCGCTCTCGGAGAAGTGACGCCACCGGCGGACCGGTACTGAAGGGGTACTAAGCATCCCCCGCGGCAGGAGCGTTCAAGGTGCCGCGGCGCGGAGATGGCGACGCCGCCGGGAATACATGGCAGGTGCAACCCGATGTTCGAGAAGCTGGACGCGATAAAGAAGAGGTTCGAAGAGATAAACGAGCGCCTGGCGGACCACGAGGTCATCGCGGACTTAAAGGCGTACCAGGCGCTCGTGCGCGAAAGGTTGTCCCTCAAGGATGTTGCCAGCACTTATGGCCGTTACCGGGAAGTGGAGAAGCAGCTCGAGGACGCCCGCGAACTCGTGCGCGAAGAGCACGAAAAGGAGATGGCAGATTTCCTGAAGTCCGAGGTGGAGTCGCTCGAAGCGGAGATCGCCTCGCTCGAGGAGCAACTCGGGGCGTTGTTGATGCCGAAGGACGAGCTGGCCGGCAAGGACGTCATTGCCGAGATAAGGGCCGGGACCGGGGGTGGGGAGGCGAGCCTTTTCGCCGCGGACCTGCTTCGCATGTACTCGCGTTACGCCGAGAGCCGGGGATGGAGGCTTGAGCAGCTGTCGTCCAGCCCGTCAGAGATCGGGGGCTTCAAGGAGGTCATCTTCGCGCTCAAGGGAAAAAACGTGTATTCCCGCATGAAGTTCGAGTCCGGGGTGCACCGGGTCCAGCGCGTACCGGTAACCGAGTCTGGCGGGCGGATCCACACCTCCACCGCCACCGTCGCGATCCTGCCCGAGGCGGAGGAGATCGATGTGGTGATAGACCCGTCCGACCTCAAGGTCGATGTCTTCCGCTCCACCGGCCCCGGCGGCCAGTCTGTTAACACCACCGATTCCGCGGTAAGGGTGACCTACAAGCCGACAGGGATGGTGGTCAGCTGCCAGGATGAGAAGTCGCAGCTTCAGAACAAGGAGAAGGCCATCAGGATCCTGCGGGCGCGGCTGCTCGACGCCGCCAGACGAGAGCAGCAACAGCAGGAGGCGGAACAGAGGCGGAGCCAGGTCGGGAGCGGCGAGAGAAGCGAAAAGATCCGTACTTACAACTTCCCGCAGGGAAGGGTGACCGACCACCGCGTCGGCCTCACTCTTCACAGGCTCGACGGTGTTCTCGAGGGCGACCTGGATGAACTGGTAGAGGCCCTGCTCGAGGACGAGCGGGCCCGGGCGCTGGCCGAGGTGGAGCTCTCTTGAACCTCGTCCAGTTCATTGAAAAGGCCACCCCTTACCTCGAAAAGCACGGCGTTAACTCTCCGCGCCTCAATGCCGAGGTATTGCTGGGCCACGTCCTGGGGATATCCCGCGTGGAGATATACACGCATTACGACAGGACGCTCACCCAGAGCGAGGCGGAACTCTTTCGCATCTACCTCGTCAGGCGGGCAAGGGGGTACCCCCTCCAGTACCGCACCGGAGAGGCGGGGTTCCGTGGCCTGGCTTTCGAGGTCCGGCCCGGAGTCTTTATCCCCAGGCCGGAGACGGAGGTACTGGTGGAAAAGGTGCTCGAGGGCATGCCTTCAGGCCATGGCGAGGTGTTGGACATAGGGACAGGGTGCGGCAACATAGCCGTTAGCGTGGCGGTGGCGCATACCGGCGCGGTTGTAGCCGCAACAGACCGGGACTGGCTGGCCCTCGAGCTTTGCGCCAGGAACGCGCGCCGCCACGGCGTGGAAGAACGCGTGGAGACTTTTCAGGGTGACCTGTACGACGCGCTCGATGCGGCCGCGGGGCGAACGTTCGATGTCATCGTGTCCAACCCGCCTTACGTGCCTGCCGGCAGCTGGGAAGAACTTCCCGTGGAGGTCAGGGAGTATGAGCCGGTGGAGGCGCTGCTGGGTGGAGAAGACGGGCTTGACGTGATGCGTGATATCGTCTCCGGTGCCCTGGCCCACATGAAGGACGGCGGATGGTTGTTCCTGGAAGTGGACGAGCGCCAGATGGAAGACGTGACCGGGTCCGTGCTCTCCGGGTGGAATGACGTCGGTTTTTTCGAAGACCTTGCAGGCCGCCCCCGGGTCGTCCGGGCGAGGATGCCGGGATGAGCCGTGGGGTTAACGAGGTGACATGAATTGCTGAAGATAGAGGTAAGCCCCAACGGTTGCCGGATTGAAGACTTGAGACAGGTATCCGAGATATTGAAGAACGGCGGTGTAGGGATCCTACCCACCGATACGGTCTACGGCCTGTTCGCCCTGGCCGAGAGCGAGGCCGGTGTACGCCGCGTCTTCGAAATAAAAGAAAGGCCGTTTGAAAAGCCGCTCCCGGTCCAGATATCAGAGGTCTGCCACGCACAGAGGCTTGCTGTGGCGGACTGTCCCGGGGCGGGTGCGTTGATCGGGGCGTTCTGGCCCGGCCCGCTGACGCTGGTGCTGGATCGGCGCTCCGGCGGCCCCGAGCTTCCGTTCCAGAGCTCAGACAAATTGGGACTCAGGATCCCGGACAGCCCCGTCTGCCTTGCGCTGATCGACCTGGCGGGATACATGGTCGCTCCGAGCGCGAACCTGTCGGGCGATCGGCCTCCCGTCTCGTTCGAGGACATATCCCCGGAGATACTGGGCATGGTTGATTTCGCGGTTGATGGCGGGGCCTGCCAACTGGGCATCGAATCGACGGTGGTGGACCTGACAGGGGGCCTGAAGATACTTCGGGAAGGGGCGCTGGCGGCGCGCGATGTGATGCGGGTGGTTTCATGCGCCGGAGAGGAGACCGGTTGAACCGGTGAGAATACTCTTTGTCTGCTACGGTAACATGTGCAGGAGCCCTATGGCCGAGGGCATCGCTTGCGCGGGCATCGAGCGGGACTTTCCGGGTCAGGTCGGCCGTGTCGAAGTCAGTTCTGCCGGGACAGGGGCGCTGTTGGGCAACCCGCCTGCCAGGGATGCCGTCGAGGCGATGCAGGCCCGGGGCGTAGACATCTCGGGGCACAGGGCCCGCTCCATCAGCGAGCCCGTGGTGGCCGCCAGCGACCTGGTGCTGACCATGGAGGAAGAGCAGAGTGCAGTCGCGAAGTCGCTAACCCGGGCCGGTGATACGCCGGTTTTCCTGCTCCTCGAGCTGGGCGAGGCTGCTCAAAAGTATTTGAACGACAGCGCGGTGATGACGGCGGCGGATTGCCCCCTCGAGAGGCTTGCCGGGCTGGTTCGACTCGCTTCGTCAGTGGAACGAAAGCACCGGGGGAGACAGCGTTCAAACCTTTATGAAGTGGCTGATCCTATCGGGATGCCCCGGGAGGAGTACGAGCGGATCATCGACGTCATGGTGGGCCCGATCAACGATATCCTGAGGGCGCTGCTTGGTCAAAATGCGGGGTAGGCGTGTTAGAATCTGCCCTGAGGCTACAGGACGGAGCACTTATGGATAGTCGGAAACCTGACCGGGGCATGGCAGCCCTCGGATCGGACCACGCGGGATACCGCCTGAAGGAAGCGCTCAAGGATGAGCTGGTGAAAACCGGGTTCCGCGTTCTGGACACGGGCACCCATTCGGAGGAGCCGTGCGACTACCCCGATTTCGGGGTCAGGGTCGCGGAAGCGGTGAGCAGCGGTGACGCGGACCTGGGGGTACTCGTCTGCGGCACGGGGATCGGCATGGGGATGGTGGCGAACAAGGTACCGGGGGTCAGGGCGGCGGTGTGCAACGATGTCCAATGCGCGGAGTCCGGCCGCTCTCATAACGACGCAAACATTATTACGATGGGCGCAAGGGTAGTGAGCGACCGGGACGCGCGGCGCATCTTGAAGGCTTTCCTGGACACCCCGTACGAAGGGAAAGGGGAGGGGGGTGCGCGGCACGCGCGCCGCCTGGAGAAGATCCGGGACATCGAGCGCAGGTACACGGGGAGGAAGGACGGGAATTGAAGGAAAGTGGATCATCGAGGCTTTTCAAAGCTGATCCTGAGGTGGCGAAAGCGGTCAGACTCGAACTCGAAAGGGAACAGGGAAAGATCAACCTGATCGCCAGCGAGAACTACGCTTCGCTCGCAGTTCTTGAGGCGCAGGGCTCGATCCTCACCAACAAGTACGCGGAGGGTTACCCGGGCCGGCGCTACTACTCGGGGTGCGAGGCGGTGGACATGGCCGAGGAGCTTGCCGTGAGCAGGGCGAAGGAGCTCTTCGGATGCGAGTACGCTAATGTGCAGCCGCATTCGGGCTCGCAGGCAAACCAGGCGGTATATCTGTCGGCGCTAAAGCACGGCGATACCCTCATGGCCATGGACCTCTCCTGCGGCGGGCACCTTTCACACGGCTCACCCTCGAACTTCTCCGGGGTCTTCTTCCGCGCCGTCCACTACGGCGTCGACAGAAGAACAGAGATGCTCGATTACGACCAGGTAGCCGAGCTGGCCCGCGCTGAGAAGCCTCGAATGATCGTCGCGGGGGCAAGTTCTTACCCCAGGTGTCTCGATTTCAAGGCCTTCGGCGAGATCGCCGAAAGCGTCGGTGCCCTGTTGATGGTGGACATGGCTCATTTTGGGGGCCTCGTCGTGGGAAGGGTCCACCCGGACCCTGTCCCTTATGCGGATTTCGTGACCGGGACGACGCACAAGACGCTTCGGGGTCCGAGGGGCGGCCTGGTGCTTTCCCGCGGGACTTACGGCGACAGCCTGGACTCGGCCGTTTTTCCGGGCATGCAGGGAGGGCCGCTCATGCACGCGATCGCCGCGAAGGCGGTTTGTTTCAACGAGGCGATGAGCCCAGAGTTCAAGGTCTACCAGGAAACGATAGTAGCGAACTGCCGTGCGCTCTGCGAAAAGATGATGGAAGAGGGATTCAGGATTGTCTCCGGTGGCACCGAGACCCACCTCTTCCTCATCGACTTGAGGCCGAACGGGATAACCGGTAGAGAGGCGCAGGATTCGCTCTGCTCGGTAGGGGTAAACGTCAACATGAACGAGATCCCGTACGACGAGATGCCCCCGACGGTGACCAGCGGTATCCGTATCGGGACCCCCGCGGTCACGACCAGGGGCATGAGGCCAGAGCACATGGAAGCCCTCGGCGCTCTGATCTCCCATGTGCTGAAGAACCGGGACAGGCAGTCTGTCCTGGATGCCGCACGGTCAGAGGCTGAAGAGATGATCTCGGCCTTCCCCATATACCCGGAGCTCTAGCTGGGGTCAGGTCTTGAATCGTGAATTTATGCGAATACCTGGGGTCAGGTCTTAAAACGTGAATCTATTCGAAAACCTGGGGTCAGGTCCAACACACCAGGACCTTACCCCTTACATTCGAACACCTGGGGTCACGAAAAGGTTTAACAACCCCCGCCAGTTAACGCTCTGGCCTGACACCCATGGTGGTCGAACGCTCCATGTACTGGAGCGTGCAGGGACCGGAAGCACTAAAAGGCCTGACAACCCCCGCCAGTTAACACTCTGGCCTGACACCCATGGTGGTCGAACGCTCCATGTACTGGAGCGTGCAGAGACCGGAAGCACTAAAAGGTTTAACAACCCCCGCCAGTTAACAATAAGGCCTGATACCCATGGTGGTCAGGTCCAACACACCAGGACCTTACCCCTTCACTTCGAACCCCGATAAAGGAGAGGAGAGCGAGATGAAGTTTGGCACCGGCACGTGGATATACGGGACCGTGGGAGACCGCTACCTCCTGTCCGGGTACAGGCAGGGGCTCGACATCCTCGAGAGGATCGAGCGGATAGCAGGAATCGAGGACGTGAGCGGCATTGAGATGATCTACCCGGCCGACTTCGGTCCCGGGCTCGAGGCCGTCGGAGAAGCGATCGAGGCCGCCGGTCTGGACTGCTACATCGTGGGCGTCGACCTGACGGGCGACCCGAAGTGGCGTTACGGCACTTACTCGAGCAAGGACGCCGGCATCAGGCGCGAAGCGGTGGAGCTTACGAAGGAGACGATCGACACGGCTGTGTCCCTCGGCGCGGAACGGATAAACATCTGGCCCGGCGAGGACGGCCACGACTACCCGTTCCAGGCCGACTACACGCACAGCTGGAACTGGTTCAAGGAATGCATGGTCGAGGTCGCGGAACATAACCCTGACATCAGCCTGTGCATCGAGTACAAGCTGCGCGAGCCGAGGGTCCGCTCGCTGATAAGCACGACCGACAGGGCCGTGATGATGTCGAACGAGACCGGGATGGACAACGTGGGGGTCACCATCGACATCGGCCACGCGCTGCAGGCAGGGGAGAACGTGGCTGAATCGATCGCGCTGCTGTCCAGGAACGGCAGGCTTTTCCACGTGCATCTCAACGACAACTACCGCGGCTGGGACGACGACATGGTCCTGGGTTCGGTGCACATGGTGGAACTCCTCGAGATGGTGTATACGTTGCGCACCGTCGATTACACGGGCTGGCTTTCGGTTGACATCTACCCGTACCGTGAAGACCCCGGGCCGGCGGTCGCCGAGAGCGTCGCGTACGTCAAGGGGCTCAACGCTGCCCTGGACCGCATCGGGATGGACGTGATAGCCGAGGCGCTGAAGGGAGACGACCCGATACCGCTGCTGTCGCGGATCCGCGAGGCCACCCTCGGGTAGTCTTTTAGGACGTGGACCCCGGTGCTGTGGGATAATCGGCAGTGGAAAAGCTACTAACGGAGGTACGGCGTGCCCGACAATGAAGATTCAAGGATGATACCGACCGGTGAGAAGGTAATGGGGAGGGTCCACAGGCCCCACAAGTTCTGCCCTTACTGCGGGCATCGCAACGAGGCGACTGCGGATGCGTGCGAGAACTGCGGCAAGGACATATCCTGGATGAGGATCCCAGAGCATACACCTTACCCGGAGACACCCCCAACGAAGCCACGCAGCATGCCGAAGCAGCGCGAGCCGTTCAGGCTGCGGACCGTCATGATAATCATACTTATAATCCTTCTTGTTGCCGCGCTGATAGCGCTGGTGGTCAGCGTGTCCCGAAAGAGTGGTAATGCGGCCTCGCAAGCGCTCGCGCTCGGCCTTTGCGCGACAGGGCTCCTGGTACCGGGGGTCACGAGTCTCGGGCGGGACACCGGCAGCCGGCCGCGGGCATCGGGGTCAAAGGCCGGCCGGCGATCTCCACCGTCCGGAGCCCCTTGAGGCTGGTTCTCGACAACCGCTTGTTTCGAGGTGGTGCGCATGAAGTGCCCGGGATGCGGCGCGGAGGTGGCCGAAGGAAACAGGTTCTGCACCGGCTGCGGTAAGCCGACAGGCGAAGAGACTGTCCAGATGCCTGCCGTGCCACAGCAGCTTGAACCCGCGGCAACGCTCGCTCCCGTGC
>Ga0315274_10000264_pt1 | contig 80866 bp, 84 predicted proteins | sample YL17G02_20_MG_FD_203700 | JGI IMG/M metagenome (GOLD analysis project Ga0315274, IMG submission 203700) | Sediment microbial communities from Yellowstone Lake, YNP, Wyoming, USA - YL17G02_20 | ecosystem: Environmental > Aquatic > Freshwater > Lake > Sediment | place: USA: Wyoming | collected... | reverse complement strand
CCGGCTCCAGTCTGTGATTTGTCTGTAAGTAAAACAGTTAGTGCCGACGGAGTTAATTATGCTGACACAATTAGTTCTGAATCTGGTGCGTATGCTTTCTATAAGATCTACGTTAAAAATACTGGCAATACCACTCTAACTAACTTAATGGTTAAAGATAATCTACCACCAAAAGTAAGCTATGTTCCTGATTCAACAATGCTTTACAATACTAACCATCCTTCCGGTATTAAAATCAACGATAATATTGTTTCTGGAGGCGTAAATGTTGGTAATTATACTCCAGGAGCAAGTGTCCGATTAGTCTTCAAAGTAAAGTTAGATAGCGATTTTACAACTGGTACTCATACCTTAAAAAATGTTGGCGTTTCTAAAGCTGACTGCACTGAATCTAGAGAAGATTACGCTTGGATTAATATTCATGTTTTCAAGCCGGCCGAAATAACTAAAAGTAAATCAGCTATCAATGTAACTCAAAACGGAGTTAATGCTGAGACTGTAAAAGCTCATGCTGGTGATGTAATTCGTTATACGTTAACTACCAGAAATATTGGCGAGTTGCCAGAAAATAATTATGTAGTTCAAGATAATATCGCTGACATCTTACAGTATGCTGACGTTACCTCAACTGGCGGCGGTACAGTTAATGCTGGTGAAATAACTTATCCAGCTCTTGATATTGCTGTTGGCCAAACTGTCAACAAAACTTTTGAAGTAACTATCAAACCAGAGAAAGATTGGCCAGTAAGCGGTGATTTCGTCATGACTAATGTTTATGGTAATATCATCAATGTGCCAGTTGGTTTCGTCGAGCTTGTTCTATCTAAGACTGCCTTTAATGAAACTCAAGGCGTTGATGCAACAACTGTTCCGGCTAAGCCAGGTGATGTAATTATGTATAGTTTGAACACTAAGAATATAGGCAATGAGGTAAAAAAAGATTTTATAGTCTCTGATGATATTGCTGACATTATGGAATATGCTAATGTTACTGATGTTGGCGGTGGAACCGTTACTAATAATATTATTTCTTGGCCTGAAGTAGATATTGATCCTGGTCAAACGATTACTAAAACCTTCAAAGTTACTATCAAACCAGACTCAGAATGGCCGACTGGTGGCGATCTATTGATGACTAATGTCTATGGCAATACTATCAACGTACCACTTTCACCACCACCTCCACCAGGAGTTTTAGGTGCAGTAACTGGACCATCTGTTAAAGGTTTGGCTACTACTGGAACAGTATTAAATATACTTTTTGGTACATTTATCCTGATTGCTTCTACCTATTTATACTTTCGCCAGAGAATCTTATTAAGATTAGCTCTCTTAGGAGTTTAATAATTTTTTAGCGCTTGTCGTAAAAGATAACTAAAAAGACCCTTCTCATGAAGGGTCTTTTGTGATATAATTAAATCATGGAACAGACAATAAAGGATTTATTAAGAGAATTAAGTAAATTGTGCCTTGAAATAAAAAAGGCGAAGGAGTGTCTTTGACTCTTCTAGAATTAAGAAAGAAATTTCTGAATTAGAAAAAAAGATCGAAAGGCCCGATTTTTGGCGAGATCAAGACGAAGCTCGAGAAAAAGCACAAAGACTTGACTATCTTCGTCAGGAGATTTCCAAATGGCAAGATATGGAATCAGAATGTGCAGAACTTAAAGGCCTGGCCGAGTTATCTACTAAAGAGAAAGATCAGAATTTAATCAAAGAGATAAAAAAAAGAAAAGACAAATTGGCACATGATTTTCAAGAAAATGAAAATCTTTTATTTTTATCCGGTGAATACGATTCCTATAATGTAATTTTGACTATTCATTCAGGAAGCGGAGGGGTTGAGGCTTGTGATTGGGCTGAAATGCTTACGAATATGTATTTACAGTTTGCTAAAGCAAATAAATTCCAAGTTCATTTAATTGATAAAATGACTCAAAAGGAAGCCGGTATAAAAAATGCAACCATTGAAATTAAAGGACCATATGCCTATGGTCTATTGAAATCAGAAAAAGGAGTTCACAGATTGGTTCGTTTATCACCGTTTGATTCTGATCATGCTCGGCATACTTCGTTTGCTTTAGTTGAAGTTGTTCCGGAAATAAAAAGAGATATTGATATTATAATAAAGCCGGAAGATTTAAAAATTGAGACATTTCGTTCTTCCGGCCCTGGCGGTCAGCATGCTAATGTAACTGATTCAGCGGTAAGAATAATTCATCGACCGACCAAAATTAGTGCTTCCAGTCAAAATAACCGTTCTCAACTTAAAAACAAAGAAATGGCGCTGAAGGTTTTAAAGTCAAGAATTTTAGAAAAACAAATTAGGGACCAAGAAAAAAAGATTAATAAACTTCGTGGAGATACAGTTGAAGCTTCCTGGGGGAATCAAATTCGTTCCTATATTTTACATCCCTATCATCTGGTTAAGGATCATCGGACCGGTTATGAAATGACGGATACCGATAAAGTTTTATCAGGTAATTTGATGTCTTTTATTGACAGCTACTTAAGATGGTATAGGATGAAGAATTAATTACCTTTGACTGAATATCAGATCGATGATAGGATGATAGCAGTAAAAAGTTCATAAAGTTCATTAAGTAGAAAGCCTATCAAGTTGAACTTTAAAAATTTTACAAACTTTTAACTTTATAACTTACCCTATGATTTCTTTTGAAAAAGTTTATAAAATATATCCAGGCAATATCACAGCATTGTCAGATATTAATTTACACATAAAACCAGATGAATTTGTTTGTTTGATCGGTCCTTCGGGAGCTGGCAAGTCGACTTTAATAAAATTAATTAACCGGGAAGAAAAAGCTTCGGAAGGTAAGGTTTTGGTAGCTGGAAAAGAGGTTGGCAAACTAAAACCATCACAATTGCCATTTTTGCGTCGACGAATTGGTTTTGTCTTTCAGGATTTTAAACTTCTACCAAAAAAAACTGTTTATGAAAATGTAGCATTTGCTATGGAAGTAGCCGGTATTTCCGATGAGCAGATCAAGAAAACAGTTCCTTTTGTTTTGAAAATGGTTGGTTTGTCTGGCAAGGAGGATAAGTTTCCCAATGAATTATCCGGCGGGGAAATACAACGAGTCGCTTTGGCTAGAGCTTTGGTTCATCAACCCAAGATTTTGATTGCTGATGAACCGACTGGTAACCTAGATATAAAAACTGCTTGGGGAGTAATTGAACTCTTGGTTAAAATTAATAAATTTGGCACAACAGTAATATTAGCTACGCATAATAAGGAAATTGTGGACCGGCTAAGAACCAGAGTAGTGGCTATTGAAAAAGGCAAGATTATCAGTGATAAAAAATTAGCTAAATATAAAATTTAAACTAATATTATGACTTCCTTAAAACGAATGATTAAAATGGCTCTTTTGAGCTTCCAGAGAAATGGCTGGTTATCATTAGCTGCTACACTGGTAATGGTTTTGACTCTTTTTATTATTTCAAGCTTTTTTATTTTTTCTTTTACTTTAAATTCTGCAATCCAGGCGGTTAATGAAAAAATGGACTTAAGTGTTTATCTTAAAGATGAAGCATCACCGGCCGAGGTAGAGTCTTTGAAAATTCGCTTATCAAATATGACTGACGTTAAAGAAGTTCGTTATACTTCTAAACAGGAAGCGCTTGATGCCTATAAAGCAGAGCATAAATCAAATCAAGACCTTCTGAACGCTTTTTCCGAGAATGAAAATCCATTACCTGCTTCTTTGGAAATTAAAATGATTGATCCAAGTAAAATTGAAAACACAGTATCAGTGATGGAAGAAGATCAGTATAAGCCAATTATCTCTAAGATTAGTTATCACGATAACGGACCGACGATTAAAAAAATTACTTTATGGACTTCTTATATTAAAAAAGCAGGTATTGTCTTTAGTATTATTTTTATTATAATTTCTATCTTAATTATTTTTAACACTATCCGTATTGCTATTTATGCCCGGCGTGATGAGATTGAAATTATGAAATTAGTGGGAGCGACATCTTGGTTTATTCGTGGGCCTTTTATTTTGGAAGGAATGTTTTATGGCATTATTGCTACTGTAGTTAATTTCTTTATTTTTTATCCAGTTGTATATGGATTTTCGCAAAGTTTTATGAAATTCGTAGGAGACTATGGTATTAATCCTATAGCTTTTTACAATCATAATTTAATTCTAATTATTCCAGCTCAATTATTAATAGGTATATTTTTGGGTGTATTTTCAAGTTTTATCGCTCTAAGAAAATATTTAGCATAAATTATTCATGCTTTATAAAGATTTAGTTTTCGCATATCAAAAAATAGAAGCAACAACTAAAAGATTGGCTATGACCGATTTTTTAGTTGATTTAATTAAAAGAACTCCAAAAGATATTTTAGGTAAGATGGTTTACCTAACCCAAGGTAAGCTTTATCCTGATTATGAGGGAATAGAGATTGGTATGGCTGAAAAGTTAGTTATTAGAGCTTTAGCGAGAGCTGCTAATATTTCTGGAAATAAAATCAATAACGATTTAAGAAAGACTGGAGATTTAGGAGAAAGCGCTCAAAAATTTTTACCAAAACCTAAAAAACCTCTAACTATTGAAAAAGTATGGGTAACTCTTGATAAAATTGCTAAAACTGGCGGTGAAGGAAGTGTTGAGAAAAAAGTAAATCTTTTAGCTGAAATTCTTTCTCATTCGGGCGGTGAGGAAAGTAAATATATTATCAGGACTGTGACGAGCAGGCTTCGTTTAGGGATTGCTGATATGACAATGATTGATGCTTTATCTATCGTTTATGGCGGCGGGAAAGCAAATCGAGGCCAAATTGAAAAAGCTTATAATAATACATCAGATTTAGGAACTGTGGCTGAAATTTTATCTTTTAAAGGACTAAAAGCTATATCTAGACTCGGTATTATTATTGGCAAGCCACTTAGGCCAATGCTTACAGAGAGATTGGGTGACCCGAAAGAAATTTTAGAAAAATTGGGAGGCAAATGCGCTGCCGAATATAAATATGATGGTGAACGAGTTCAAGCTCACAAAAATGGAGAGCGTGTACTTTTATTTTCTAGGCGCTTGGAAAATATCACTGATCAATACCCTGACATAGTCAGTTTAGTTAAGAAATATATTTCAGCCAAGAGGGCAATTATTGATGCTGAAACTGTGGCCATTAATCCAGAAACGGGAGAGATGCGGCCGTTTCAAGACCTAATGCATCGTCGAAGGAAACATGGGATAGGTAAAGCTATGGAGGATTATCCGATTGCTCTTTTTGTCTTTGATCTACTTTATTCAGACGGGAAAGACTTAACTCATAAACCGTATAATTTTAGAAGAGAAGAACTTAAAAAAGTTCTTAAAGAAACTGATATAATCAAACTTGCTCAGACCCAAATAATTTCTAATGTGCCAGAGCTAGATAAGCTATTTGAGATTGCTATAGAACAAGGATTAGAAGGGCTGGTATGCAAATCAGTCCAAAGTGATTCAGTATATCAAGCAGGCTCCCGTGGTTGGCTTTGGATAAAATACAAGAGGGATTATAAATCAGAAATGATTGAACCAGCTGACTTAGTCATTGTTGGCGGATTTTATGGTCGGGGAAGGCGCAAGGCCACTTATGGGGCGTTGCTTTTAGCTTCCTATGACGATAAGACAGATATGTTTAGAACAATTACTAAATGTGGAAGCGGTTTTACAGATAAGGATCTGGCTGAAATACCAAAGAAATTAAAACCTTATGCCGTAAAACATAAACACCCTCGGGTTGATTCTAAACTTGTTCCAGATCAATGGTTTACTCCAGGTTTAGTTATTGAAGTAATTGGTGCGGAAATTACTTTGTCACCGATTCATACAACAGCTTGGGATAAAATCAGAAAGGACTCAGGTTTGGCTATTCGCTTTCCGCGATTTACCGGTCACTGGCGTGAAGAAAAATCTCCTGAGGATGCCACAACAGTTTCTGAATTAGTCGAAATGTACCAAGCTCAACTTAAAAAGATTAAGAAATAATTAATAAAAGAGGCTGTTTACTAACAGTCTCTTTTTGAAAAAATGGGCAAGCGACTTTTTTAGAAGCTTGCCCGAGAAGGGCTAAATGACAGTTTTACTGTATCTTTGGTTCATTTCTTTACTCATTTTTAGGACTAGTTCAACTTCTTGTGTTTGATTGGAGGTGAGAAACTTAATAGATTTATGGCGGTTAGTCATCCTTACCTCGAGGATCTCGCCAAAGTTGTAACATCTTGGATTTAAGCACCTATAGAAATGAACGATTTCTGTACTTACTTCAACTAGACTTTCCATTGGATAATAACAAGAGCAAACTGCCTCATCTACTGCCACTTTCGTGCCCCCTTTTCTTTTTATTTACTTTCTTCATCAAGACGACATACAATTATATATATTCTTAGTAATGATGTCAATGGTTTTTTAGGATAAACTTCTCGATTGCCTTAGCTGCACCATCATTTTCGACCGAATCAGTAACATAATCTACGGCCTTTTTTACTTTCGTTGGTGAGTTTTTAACTGCAATAGATAAACCAGATTCTGTAAACATTGGAATATCATTATAGTAATCACCAATTGAGATTATTTCTTTTTTCTTAACACCTAAGTAATCTGCCAAGATTTTTAGAGCCTTTCCTTTGGAGATTCCAATATTCAAAATATCCAAAAAGTCTCTGATGCCTCGTGTAGTTGAAAGCTCATCTTTAAATTCTTTCTGAATATATTTTTCTACCTTATTAATATGCGTTTTATCGCTAATAATAATAAATTTTGTGGGCGATTTTTTTAGTTTATAATTTTCTAAATTAATGTAATTTTGCTCAGTATTTCTATTTTGTTTTTCAATTTTTAAGTATTCTTTTGCTTCTGGCGATTTAGGATGAGTCATATAAAGCGTATCATTAATATAAAAATTCAAGTGAACTTTTTCTTTTTTAGCCACATCAACTACTTTTTGGGCTAAATCCAGAGGTATTGGCTCATGAAAAATAAGTTCCTTATTTAAAGGATTTTTTATCAGAGCACCCTGATAGCAGATTACCGGTAAAGTAATATTTAGATCATGAACAAAAGGAAGGGTGGTCCGAAACATTCGGCCAGTAGTTAAAGTTACTAAAATTCCTTTTTTTTGAACTTCTCTGACAGCATTTTTCACATGATCAGATATTCTACTCAGCTCTGTGATGATTGTGCCGTCGACATCTAAAACTAATAATTTATATTTCATAAAATTCCTTTAAGTTTCAATTTTGATAATTCGATTATGGTAAGCATAATCCTTGATGATTTTTATTTTAGATTCGGGCAAATTTTGCTTTATTAATCTTTTAAGCAGAGATGCTTGTTTATATCCTATTTCTAGAAATATTTTACCACAGGGAGCAAGATAATTATCTACATGTTTCAATAGTTTACGATAATAATTTAAACCATCAGGCCCGCCATATAAAGCTATTTTGGGTTCAAAATTCTTAATATCAGGGGGTAATTTTTTCATTTCATTCTTAGAGATATAAGGTAGGTTTGCAATAATTAAATCTACTTTTCCTGGCAAAGGAGTAAATAAGTTTCCTTGCAAAAAGTAAATCTGTTTACTAACCTTATTTTTCTTAGCGTTTATTTTAGCAATATCTATTGCTTTTTGCGAAACATCAGTACTGTACATTTTGATTTTTGAACTTTGAACTTTGAACTTTGTCGCCAAGGCGACAATTATGCATCCAGAGCCAGTTCCTATTTCAGTAATGGTGTAGGTTTTAGTTTTGAGTTTATGAGTTTTTAGAATTTCCTTTAATGCTTCTTTAACCAACAATTCTGTTTCAGGTCTTGGGATCAAAACATTTTTATTAACACAAAAATCTAAACCATAAAATTCCTTATAACCAGTGATATAAGCGATTGGTTCATATTTCTCGCGTCGTTTAATTAGACAGATATATTTATTATAGGTTGTTTTACTTAATTCTTTATTTAAATTTGAATAAAGCCAGGCACGATTGATATTTTTACTCGAAAAGCTTCTCACTAATAAAACTTCGGCATCGAGTTCTGCCGAAGAAATATTTTTATCTTTTAATTTTTGCTGGGCTAATTTTAAAGCTTCTTTAACATTCATTTTAAACTTTGTAGTTTTTTAATTTGATCAGCTGCTTCAAGTTTTGTGATAAATTCATTTAAGTTTCCTTCAAGAACAGATTCAATATTGTGAGAAGAATAACCGATACGGTGGTCAGTTACTCTATTTTGAGGAAAATTATAAGTGCGGATTTTTTCCGATCTATCTCCCGTACCGATTTGAATTTTTCGTTCATCTCCAAGTTTCTTTATTTCTTCTTCTTGCTTTTGGGCCAAAAGGCGGCTGCGAAGGATTTTTAGGGCTTTTTCTTTATTCTTTAGCTGTGATTTTTCATCCTGACAGGAGACTACTAAACCGGTGGGTTTATGAGTGATTCTTACTGCTGAATCGGTTGTATTAACACTTTGTCCGCCGGGTCCGGATGAGCGAAAAACATCAATTCGCAAATCCTTGGGGTCAATTTCTAGCTCAATTTCTTCAGCTTCAGGCAAGACCGCAACAGTTGCTGTTGAAGTATGAATTCTTCCAGAACTTTCAGTCTCGGGCACGCGTTGGACTCGATGAACACCGCTTTCATATTTTAGTTTTTTATAAACATTACTATCTGAAATACTAAAAATAATTTCTTTGAAGCCGCCGATTCCTAATTTGTTAGAATTCATAATATCTATTTTCCATTTGTTTTTTTCTGCAAAATGGGAATACATTCGAAATAAGTCGGCTGCAAACAAAGCTGCTTCATCACCACCAGCCCCAGCTCGGATTTCCATAATTACATTTTTTTTATCTAATGGATCAGAAGGTATAAGTGCGATTTCTAATTCTTTAGTAATCTTTTGTTCTTGTTTATTTAATTTGTCTAATTCTTCTTCGGCAAAATCTTTCATTTCTGGATTATTTTTCATTTTTTCTGCTTCTTTTATATCAGCTTTGATTTTAAGTAGTTTTTCATACAGATTGATAATTGGTTCTAATTCATTTCGTCTTTTGGAAATTTCTTGCAGTTTTTGGCTATCAGAAACTGAAGAAGGGGAAGTAAGCTTCTTTTCTAATTCTTGATATTCTTTTTTAATGGTTTCTAATTTATCAATCATAAATAAAAAAATTACAGCTACATCAATCATAACATAAAAAAGCTGTAATTTTTGATAATTTATTTTTTACCTGGCCCGCCTTGACTCGACTTCGGCGAGGCAGGTTTTTGTTCGTTTCCTTTTTTCTTTCCTTTATCTTTTATTTTTTGTTTTATCACTTTAGCTTTCTTTTGTTTTTCCCGAGCTTCTTTGGCAGCTTTGGCCGTTTCTGCTTTATTTATTTTGGCTTTAAACTTGTCAACGCGGCCGGCAGTATCAACTAATTTATGCTTACCGGTATAAAAAGGATGACAGGCTGAACAAATCTCTACACTGATATGCTCTTTTGTTGAACCTGTTTCAAATTTATTACCACAAGCACATTCAACTGTGGCTTTTTCGTAATATTTTGGATGTATATCTTTTTTCATATTTCCTCCAATATAACAATACTAATAAGATAAAGAAAAAATGTCAAGAAAAAAACCGCTCAGGTTTTGTAAAAACGCAAAGAGCGGTTATTGATATGGATAATGAACTAAGAAATGGTTATCTGGTTGTTGTTCTACCATTAGCAATGCTAAACCTATCTGATATACACCGCAATTAATTTTCATAGCAGTTTCCGGATTTTGTGCATTAACTAAAAATAATTCATCATTTTTAGAAACAACAAGGCAATTTTGTTTTAATAGTTCTTCTTTAGAATTACCTTCATATATAACATTTTCACTTTTGCCGTAACGTTCTTCAATTTTTTGCATTAATTCTACTTGATATCGTTGTATTTGTTGTTGTTTTCTTTGTGAATCTGTGTCCTTTTCAACAAGCCAATAGACTAATGCAATGGCGCACCATACGGCGTAAATTGTGATTAAAATCTTAACCCAACGTTTGCTCCAAATTTTCCTTTTAGGAACAGGAACGGCAACAGATACTGTATAGCTTGAAGGTGGTGGCGTCCAAGATGGAGGACTACCGATTTCCGCACCAGTTGATACTGTTTTCTTGACTGGTTTTGGCTTGGTTTGAAGCTTTACTGTAATGTAAGTTTCTATTCCATCCAGACTAACAGTAATTGTTTCCTCATAATATTGATTCCATTCAAGAGCTTCAACTTCGAGAGTTACTTTCATAGGCAATTCATCATTGTCAGTTAATGACTCATAGCCTATTACTCGTACCCACGAATCAGGATTGCTGATCCATATACTCTCGTAATGTCCACCTTCATTATCGAACTTGAAGGTAGTAGTTTTTATCTCTTTTGGTTCAACATCCTTGAAGGAAATGGTCTTTCGGCTAACAACTGGTTTTGGTGGATTTAAAACAGTTTCTTTTAAAACAGTGGCTTGAGTTCCTCTTTGAGCATCATATACTGCTCTTTTCTGAGGATCTGAAAGCACAGCATAAGCTTCATTAACTTCTTTTGTTTTCTCTTCGGCATTCTTTCTTTGCTTTTCATCGTCTTGAAATCGATCTGGATGGAAGAACTTAAGTTGGCTTTTCCAAGCTTCCTTAATTGCTTCCTGCGTTGCATCCGGCTCAATTCCGAGAATGTCGTAATAGTCTTCCTTAGCCATCTTTTTCACCTCCTTTCAGGTGATATGCAAACTTTGTATTCAATTGTCAATCTACATCTTAGCTATTAATCATAATCTCATCATTTTAATTTGTCAAGAAAAAACCGCTCAGTGCGGAGACGCAAAAAGCGGTTTGTCGATTTTATTATTATGGTAACGGGAGTGCCTTCAATATGGTATTTTTTGGACCAGCAGTAACAGTAAAAGGAAGATTGAGATAAGACACTGTAATTGGAATAGCGGCATATTGCCAGATTCCTATCTCAGCTTTTGGCACCTCAACAACACAAGGAGAATTATTTGATTGAATCTCTTTATATAGCTGACCATCTGGTTGCCATATTTTTAGATTAAATTCTGCATTTTCACTCCAGTTGACTATAAAAACAATTGTTTTCTGTTCATTATTTACATAGGAATAGATACGACCTTCATTAAGTTTAGTCGAAGTTGTAATTTCCTGCAGACTTTTTATATCCTCTGTTCCAAGATTTCTTATATTAATAGAGATTGGTGCCGCGATCGTCTTAAGGACAAGATATTGAAGTAACTTTTGTTCGAGATCACTTACTTGGGCATGATTATGAAAAGATGTGAATATGATACTACCTTTTCCATAAGTAAAAGATATTAAAATAGGCAAATTGCCGTAGGTGATGTATTTACGATTTGGCTTTGGTAACTTTACTACTTTGCACCAAGCTCCAAGGTCGAAATTAAGTTTTATTTTTTTGCCGATGATTTGTTCTAATCCTCGATCAACAACATTACAATCATATAAACCTGACTCGCTATTTTCCGAGTAGTTGAATCGTTCTGGAAATATGACTTTAACATATGCAGCTGCGAAATCAGAAGCATAGATTGATCCTCCTCGAGAAACATAAGTCCTAAGTGGTCTACTAGCTTCTATAGATTCTGATTCACAATCACCATTGCAATTTAAAAATATAACATCAAATTTAGAAATTAGTTCAATATCGTTTAATTCATTATCAAATATAGTTTCAAACCTATATTCCATTTTTTCTAAAACTTCACCAATATCATCATATCCTGCCGTTGTTACTGCAATTCTTAACCTTCTTCTTCCCGTTTCAAAACTGATTGGTTTTCCTTCGGATTTGATCTGTATTCCACCTTTCGAAGTAGTGATTCTTGAATCAGGTTTTGTGATTTGGATTCCTTGCCGGCGAGTCAGTTTTTCATTATTTTCAGCCATTCTTTTCACTTCCTTTCAGGTAATCAGTAAACTTTGTATTCAATTGTCAATCTACATCTTAGCTATTAATCATAATCTTGTTATTTCTGTTTGTCAAGAAAAAATAATCCTTGACTAGTTATTTCCACTTCTTTATAATAGAAAAGCGCATTAATTCATAATTATAATGCACAATTAAAAATATTTGATCACTAATTAGTAATTGTTAATTTTAATTAAAAACGCACGCTTTTGGATTAGGTTTATCCTCTCCATTTAGTGGAGCTAAAACCTAAGATGAAAAAAGCGGAGGTTTACCCCGTGAAATCCCGCTAAGCGGGAGCGATAAAATCGCTATTTCACAGGATGAAACAAGGAGTAAAGAGATGGCAAAAATTTCTATGGACGAATTATTAGAAGCGGGCGTGCATTTTGGGCATCAAGTTCATCGTTGGAACCCAAAAATGCGCTTTTTTATTTATGGTCAAAAAGGTGGAGTCCATATTTTTGATCTGGCAAAAACAGTAAAAAGGCTGGAAGAGGCCTTAGATTTTGTTAAAAAATTATCTTTGGAAGGAAAAACTATTCTTTTCGTTGGCACCAAGAGACAAGCCCAGGATATTATCGCCAAAGAAGCCGAAAGGGCTGAATCACCTTATGTTAACCAGAGATGGTTAGGTGGAACACTAACAAATTTTTCAACGATTAGGAGGCAAATAAAGACTTTGAATGACATGGAAGAAGAACAAAAAAGTGGAAAGTGGGAAGATTTGATTAAAAAGGAAAGGCTTTCCCTTACAAGAAAATTAGAAAGACTAAAAGCCAATATTTCCGGAATTAAGAATTTAAAAGCTTTGCCGGACGCGCTCTTTGTAATCGATGTAAACAAGGAATATTTAGCCGTGGCCGAAGCTAAAAAATTAGGTTTGCCGATTATTGCTATCTGCGATACTAATTCGAACCCTGACGGCATTAATTATATTATTCCGGCGAATGATGATGCTATTAAATCATTGCGATTATTGATTACTAAAGTTGCTGATACAATTGTAGCCAATAAGCCAAAAAAGCAGGAAACCAAAAGAGAACCGGAATCAGTAAAGGAAGTTTCAGAAGAGATAGTTGAAGAAGAAATGGTTCCTCCCGACAAACTTGAAAAATTAGAAGAAAGTCCCTTAAAAGAAGGGATAATAAAAAGACAAGCAGAAAAAAAGGAGTAGATAGATGACCAAAATTTCTATAGATCAAATTAAAAAATTAAGAGAGCAAACTGGAGTGTCTATTGCATATTGCCAAAAGGCTTTAGAAAAATCAGGTGGCGATGCGGATAAAGCTCTAGACTACTTGCGTAAAAAGGGTGCTGAAATTGCCAAAAAGCGTCAAGATAAAGAAGTTTCTCAGGGGATAATTGAAGCATATATTCATGTTAATAAAAAAGTTGGAGTTTTAATTGAACTTAATTGTGAAACAGACTTCGTAGCTAAAGGAGAAGATTTCAAAAACTTAGCTCATGATTTAGCTATGCATATTGCGGCGATGAATCCCAAAAATAATACTGAATTACTAAAACAAGCTTTTATTAAGGATGAAAAAATTACAGTAAAAGAATTTATTGAGGAAGTAGTAGTTAAATTAGGAGAAAATGTTCAAATAAGAAGATTTCAAAGATATGAAATTGATCAGGGATAGTACTTGTCAGTAATTTTAGATAGGAATTAAACTATTGTATAATAAAACAAAGTATTAAATTATAGATTTTTATGATCCAAGAATTATTAAAACAGATTAAACCCAAGATGCAGCAAGCTATTGAGTATTTTAAAAATGAATTGAAAACAGTACGAACCGGCAGGGCTACGCCTTCTTTAGTGGAAAAAATTGGAATTGACTACTATGGTAGTAAAACACCTCTGATTCAGGTTGCCGCTATTACCACGCCTGATGTTCGAACTATTCTAATTCAACCCTGGGATAAATCAATCTTAGGTGAAATCGAAAGGTCAATTTCAGCATCAGACTTAGGTGCATCTCCAGTAAATGATGGTAATTCAATACGTCTCAAAATGCCTTCTTTAACTGAAGAAAGTAGGGAAAAACTAATTAAAAATGTCAAAGAGCAGGAAGAGAAAGTAAAAGTCAGCTTAAGAACTATTCGTCATGAAGAATGGGATAAAATTAAAAAAGCTGAGAAAAAGGGCGAGGTGTCAGAAGATGATATGTATTATGCCAAGGATGAGTTAGATAAAATGGTTTCTGAATTTGAAAGCGAAATTGAAAAACTTTCTTCAAATAAAGAAGAAGAAATCAGGCAAATATAGTGGAGCAATATATGAAATTTAAAAAAACACCTAACCATGTAGCTATTATCATGGATGGCAACCGCCGGTGGGCCCGTGAGAAAGGTTTACCTACTTTAATTGGTCATAAAAAAGGCTATGATAAATTCAAAGAGATGGGAGAGGCTTGTTTGGAGCGTGGCATCAAGATTTTAACAGTATATGCATTTTCTACTGAAAACTGGAATCGGTCAAAAAAAGAGATCAATTATTTAATGAATTTATTAAAAAATGCTGTAACCAAGCATTCTAAAGAATTGCATAAAAAAGATATCAAATTACAGATTTTAGGGCGGATGTCGCGGCTTCCCCAAGGTTTGCAGGAATCGATTAAAAAAGCAGTCGAGCTGACTAAAAATAATAAGAAAGGAATCTTGAATATTGCTTTAAATTATGGAGGGCATGCAGAAATTGTTGATGCCGTAAAGAACATTATTAAGGATAAGGTTTCAGCCCAAAAAGTTGACGAGAGCTTGTTCGAAAAATATCTTTATACTGCCGGAATGCCACAAGTGGATCTATTAATCCGGACTGGCGGTGAAATGAGAATTTCTAATTTCTTACTCTGGCAATTAGCTTATGCTGAACTTTATTTTACTCCGAAATATTGGCCTGATTTTACTGAAAAAGATCTAGATGATGCTTTAACTGATTACAATAAACGTGAGAGGAGAATGGGCAAATAAATTAAAAAGTAAAAATTTATGTTTTTGATGATTATAATTTTCATAACAATCTTAACTTTGCTTATTTTAGTTCATGAACTAGGTCATTTTTTGGCAGCGCGGGCAAATGGTGTGAAGGTAGAGGAATTCGGCATTGGTTTTCCTCCTCGATTAGTTAAAATAAAACGCAAAAATACAATTTTTTCGATAAATGCTATTCCTCTGGGCGGGTTTATAAAAATGCTTGGTGAAGAGGAAGAAGTTAATAAAAAAGATAGTTTTTCTAATAAAAGCATAGGGCAAAGATTTTTGATTTTAACGGCTGGTGTTTTGGCTAATTTTATCTTAGCAATTTTATTATTCTCAATTGGTTTCTCGGTTGGAATGCCACTTCTTGCCAGCACTACCTCGGATCATCCTTATGCGAAAAACATCAAAGACGAAGTTAGAATTATGAGTATTAAACCAGATAGCCCGGCTGAGCATGCAGGTCTTGTCGCCGGCGACATCATTGAGAATATTAACGGTAATATTTTTAGAAATACAGCCGAAGTTTCAGATTACACTAAAAAAATGGCTGGTCATAAAGTCAATGTATTAATCAAAAGTAACGGAGTAGAATTATCCAAACAAATCAATCTAGATAAGAGTGAAGCACCTTTGGGGATTGCTCCTTTAGTTATTAGTTCAGCAACTTATTCGTGGTATTTATCCCCTTTGGCGGCATTTTGGGAATCAGGAAGGATTATTAAAGCTACTGTTTTAGCTGTTGGATCATTGGTGACAAATATATTTACTAGATTTACTGTGCCAGAAGGAGTAGCTGGTCCGGTTGGTATATTTGTCTTGACTTCAGAAATAATAAAACTCGGCTGGCGCTTTGTTCTTACTTTTATAGCTTTTTTAAGTTTAAGCTTAGCTATTATTAATATTTTGCCTTTTCCGGCTCTTGATGGTGGTCGGGTAGTATTCCTAGCTATCGAGAAAATAAGAGGCAAACGAGTAAGCCCTAGGGTAGAGAATATAACACATTTGATTGGTTTTATCTTACTTATATCTTTGATTATTCTAGTTACTTATTTTGACATAAAAAAATTTTAATTAATTTTTTATGAAAATCTCAAAACTATTTACCAAAACAATTAAAGAAGTACCTCATGATGAGGAGAGTACTAACGCTCAACTTTTAATCAAGGCTGGTTTTATTGATAAGCTTTCGGCCGGCATCTACACTTATTTGCCTTTAGGCTTAAGGGTTTTAAAGAAAATAGAAAATATTATTCGAGAAGAAATGAATTCGATTGGCGGACAAGAAATATTAATGCCAGCATTACACCCAAAGGAAAATTGGTCTAAGACTGATCGTTGGCAAATAGAAGAGATGTTTAAGATGAAAAATCAAACAGGTAAAGATTATGGTTTAGGTTGGACTCATGAAGAAATTATTACCCCTTTGGTTCAAAAATTTGTTCATTCTTATAAGGATTTACCTCTGTATATTTATCAGATTCAAAATAAATTTCGTGATGAATTACGTGTTAAATCTGGTTTGTTAAGGGGACGCGAATTTTTGATGAAAGATTTATATTCTTTTCATTTATATGAAGAGGACTTAGATAAATATTATGAAAAAACAAAAAAGGCTTATTTTAAGGTTTTTCAAAGAGCCGGAGTTGGTAATTATACCTTTTTGACTTTAGCTTCTGGTGGCACTTTTTCAAAATTTTCTCATGAATTTCAAACAATTACTGATAACGGAGAGGATGAAATTTTTATTTGCCAAAAATGTAGGCTAGCCATCAATAAAGAAATTATTAAAGAAAAAAAATATCAATGTATAGAATGTAAAAGTGAAAAATTAATAAAGAAAAAAGCTATCGAAGTAGGTAATATTTTTAAACAAAAAAACCGCTTTACTAAACCTTTTAATTTTAAAATTATCGATAAAAACGGTAAAGAGAAAGAAGTATTTATGGGAGCATATGGGATTGGTTTAGATAGATTAATGGGCGCGATCGTAGAAATTCACCATGACGAAAAAGGAATATTATGGCCTAGAAGCGTTGCTCCTTTTATTATTCATTTAATTGATTTAGATGGAGTAAAAAATGAAGCAGAAAATATTTATCAGACTTTAGGTAAAAATAATATTGAAGTTTTATGGGATGATAGAGAAGAGAGTGCCGGCGTCAAATTTGAGGATGCAGATTTAATTGGTCTGCCAGCAAGATTAGTTGTTAGTAAAAAAACCCTTAAGGAAAAATCAGCTGAGATTAAATTAAGATCATCCAAAAGTACAAAATTAATTAAAATTAATAATTTGGTAAGTTCTATAAATAAACTTTTAAAAACTTAGACTTGTATAACAATAAAAAATTTGCTAAATTAAATACTTATACTAATTAATAATAATTTATGATTTTCGATAAATTTTTTGGTTTATTTTCAAAAGATATAGGGATAGACTTAGGGACAGCTAATACTCTAGTTTATGTTAAAGGACGGGGAATTGTTATTAATGAACCGTCTGTCGTGGCGATTAATACTAAAACTAAGCAAATTTTAGCCATTGGTGAAGAGGCTAAAAAAATGGTTGGACGAACCCCGGCCTATATTGTGGCCAATCGACCTTTAGTTGATGGTGTAGTTTCTGATTTTGAAGTGACTGAACAAATGCTCCGATATTTTATCCAAAAAGTTCATAAAGAATCATTTAGTTTGTTCCCCAGGCCACGAGTTGTTGTGGGTATTCCTTCAGGTGTAACTGAAGTCGAAAAAAGGGCGGTTGAGGAAGCGGCCACTAATGCAGGGGCCCGCCAAGCATTCTTAATTGAAGAGCCTATGGCGGCCGCAATTGGCGCCAGACTACCCATTCAAGATGCTTCAGGTAGCATGATTGTTGATATTGGAGGAGGAACCACAGAAGTAGCTGTGATTTCTTTAGGTGGTGTAGTTAATAATAAATCTATCCGCATTGCTGGTGATGAGCTTAATGAAGATATAATTCAATTTGCCAAAGATGAACTTAATCTTTTTTTAGGTGAGAGAACATCAGAAGAAATTAAGATTAATGTTGGTTCAGCGGCTCCACTGAAAGAAAAATTAGAAGTTGTAATGCGAGGCCGTGATATTTTAACTGGTTTGCCTAAATCAGTGACAGTTGATGATGAGCAAATTAGGGCAGCTTTAAGTAAATCAGTTCAACAAATTATTGATGCCATAAAGATTTCAATTGAAGAAACTCCGCCAGAATTAGTAGCCGATATTATGGATAGGGGAATAATCTTAGTTGGCGGAGGCGCTTTACTGCGAGGCATTGATCGTTTAGTTGCTGAGCAAACCCAAATGCCGGTTCACATAACTGATGAATCATTAACTTGTGTGGTTAGGGGAACTGGCTTAGTTTTAGAAGACTTAGAATCATTAAAAGAAGTTTTAGTTACTACTCAGTACGAACAACCTCCTCGTTGATTTCATAAAATTTGATTTTTGCGAATTTATTTGAGAAAATTAGCACTAATTCTGTAAAATATCTTAAACCCAATTAAACTTTAAATTTATGAAATTTTTCTCTAATAAACTAGCTATTTTTTTAATTTCAGTAGTAGTCGTTTTACTGCTTGTTTTTTTGCATTTTCGTGGCACGCTTAAACCGATCGAAAATTTAGTAACTACAGTTATAAAACCTTTTTCTTACAGTTCCAATATAGTTGGTAATAAGTTTGCTAATTTTTTTAGCACAATTTCTTCAATTAAAGACTTGCAAGGGGAAAATAGAGAACTAGAGGATAGGGTTGACCAGCTTAATTCGGAAATCACTAAGTTGAAAGAATTTGAAAATGAAAATAAGGTGCTTCGAGAGCAATTAGGGTTTTCTCAGTCAAGTAGCTACAAACTTTTACCAGCTGAAGTGATCGGTCGTGATCCGGAGAACTTTTTTCGATATTTAATATTAGCTAAAGGGGAAAAAGAAGGAGTAAAAAAAGGAATGGCTGTTTTATCTTCAGGTTGTCTAGTAGGTAAAATCACTGAAGTATATAGCCATAGTTCTAAATTAATCTTAATTACGAATCCAGAAAGTAACATTGGAGCAATGATACAAGATTCAAGAGCAACTGGAATTGTTAATGGTGAGCTTGGTGGCGGGTTGGTAATTGATATGATTCCTCAAAATGAAGTTATTAAGGTAGGCGATACAGTTTGTACTTCTGGTTTAGGAGGTGATTATCCCAAAGGTTTACTTTTGGGCAGCATAGAAAGTATTAAGAGTAAACCAGATGAACTATTCCAAAAGGCCGATTTAAATTCACAGATTGACTTTAAAAAGTTGGAAATAGTTTTTATTATTATTCAATAAATATGAAATAAATAATATGCAAAAATATTTAAAAAGAGGAATAGCTACTGATGCTATTATCGTAAAAGGTAGCAGTATTGTTTTAATTAAAAGAAAATGCAGTCCGTATAAAGGTTATTTTGCTTTGCCTGGCGGTTATGTTGATTATAATGAAACTTGTGAGAAGGCTTGCCAACGGGAAGTAATGGAAGAAACAGGCTTGAAATTAAAAGTCAAAAAATTGGTAGGAGTTTATTCTAATTCCAACCGTGACCCTCGAACGCATACTATTTCTGTCTGTTACCAATGTTCTGTTTTATCTGGTGAGTTAAAGTCGGGTGATGACGCTACAGAGGCTTACTGGATTGATTTAAATAAATTACCTAAAAAATTAGCTTTTGATCATAAAGTAATGATTCAGGATTATCAAAAAATTATAAAAAATAAAACCTAAAATTAATGTTTGCTCTTTTAAGTTTTTTAATTTTTTTTCTATCTTCTATTTTACAGTTAACCATCATTCCTCGTTTATTCGGACTAACCGGAGTATTACCTAATTTAGTTTTAGTTTTAGTTATTCTTTGGAGTGTTTTTTTTGGATTTAAAAAAAGTTTTTGGCTCGCTATTTTTGTTGGTTTTTTACTTGATTTATTTTCCGGTTCATTTTTTGGAACTTATATAATTTTGTTTTTATTAATCGCTTTCATAGCCGATTTAGCTACAGAATATATCTTTAGGAATAATCTTTTACTTTCCTCCCTGACATTGTCTATTATATTTACTATCATTATTAATTTCTTATTAAATTATTTAAGCTTTAAAGTTTTATTTTCGGGTTATAAATTGTTTTACATTTTTGGTTTGACGATATTTTTTAACCTTTTATTGACAATATCTTTATTCCCCCTAATTAATATGTTTAAAAATAAAATTGCGTTATATCAAAAGAAGGAAAAACTACCGTATTAAATATTAAATAAAGTATGGCGTTTATTAGTAAAAAAAATAAAAAAATTTTCGGCGATTTTGATCAAAGTATAGATGGTCATGATTGGTCAGTTTCTGATAATCAGTCAAGTATTGATACGTTGAATGAGCAAAAAGAAATAGATTCTTTAGAAGTTGATGAAAGCCAAAAAACCAAAAAACCAAAGCATTTTATTCTCATTGTATTAATAAGTCTTATTTTCGCAGGTTTATTGGTGCGGTTGGGTTATTTACAATTTGCCCGAGGTAATTATTATCTTTCTTTAGCGGAAGGAAACAGAATAAGGACTAGAGTAACTTATGCACCACGAGGGCTTATCTATGATAGGAATAAAAATTTATTAGCCCATAATATTCCAAACTTTGAAGCTAAGATTACTCCTCTTGATTTACCAACAAATGAAAAAGAAAGGAAATCAGTTCTTACTAAAATAGCTGGTCTTATTGGTGAAGATCCGACAAATATTGAAAAATTATTAAAAGAAAAAGGGAAAAATGACCAATTTGAGCCAGTTTTAATTAAGGAAAATTTAGATCGAGATCAAGCTTTGGCCATCAAATTAAATATAAAAGATTTTCCAGGCTTATCCTTAGAAGAAAATCCTCGTCGTGAATATCCTGCCGGTGAAATATTTTCCCATATATTAGGCTATACTGGTAAAGTTGATGAACAAGTATTGAAAACTAATAAAAATTATGTCCAAGATGATTATATTGGCAAGGATGGCATTGAGGCATCTTATGAGAAACAACTTAAAGGGAAAAATGGTGAAAAAAAATTAGAGGTAGATGCTGTAGGAAAAGTAGTTAAGGAATTAGCTTCTTCAGATCCTAAATCTGGTGACAGTTTAATTTCAACAGTTGATTCAAATTTACAAAAAGAAGTAAATGCAGCTTTGTCAGAGGGGTTACAAAAAGCAGGAGTACAAAAAGGTGCAGTTGTGGTCATGAATCCCCAAACTGGCGAGATCTTATCATTGGTATCAATTCCAAATTTTGACAATAATCTTTTTGCTGCTGGCATTAAACCTGATCAATATTCAGAATTAATTAATGATGATAGACAACCGCTTTTTAATAGAGCAGTATCAGGGACATATTCAAATGGTTCTACAATGAAACCAGTCGTGGCAGCGGCCGGATTGCAAGAAGGAGTAATAAGTGCAGGTTCAACCGTTACTTGCCATGGAGAAATAGATGTTCCTAATCAATATAATCCAAGCATTGTTTATAGCTTTCCTTGTTGGTTAAAATCGGGACACGGAACATTAAGTGTAGAAGGAGCAATTGCACAATCTTGTGATGTATTTTTTTATACAGTCAGCGGAGGGAATGGCGATATACAAGGATTAGGAGCTGAAAGATTAGCTCGTTATATGCACTTATTTGGTTTAGGCGAAAAAAGTGGTATTGATCTTCCTAATGAAAATGAGGGATTAGCTCCCACGCCTGGATGGAAACAAGCAGCGAAGGGCGAAACTTGGTATCAGGGTGATACCTATCACATGGGCATAGGGCAGGGTGATGTTTTAACTACTCCTTTACAAGTGCTCAATTATACAGCATGTTTTGCTAACGGGGGAACCTTTTATCAACCACAATTAGCTAGGCAAATTATTAATTCAGATGGAAAAATAGTACGAGATTTTCGACCAATAATAAAGAGACAAAACTTTATAAAACCAGATAATATTGAAGTCGTACGACAAGGTATGCGCCAAACAGTTACTTCTGGTACTGCTAAAATACTTTCTTCTATTTCAGTTCCTGTAGCTGGTAAAACTGGTACCGCTGAAGTAGTAGCTGGTGGCGAGATGCAGGCTTGGTTTACCTGCTTTGCTCCTTATGATAATCCTCAGATTGCCTTAACTGTTTTATTAGAAAAAGGGGGAGAGGGATCAGATTATGCCGTACCCGTCGCCAAAAGAATATTGGATTATTATTTTAAAAATAAATAATAGTAACTCTTGACAAATAATTTCAAAACTTTATAATGAAGTCAATCAATTTTGTATTATTGAGAAGATTTTTATTAATTAAATATTGAGTCGAGTGCGACTCTGTTTTTTAAAAAAGGATAAATCATGTCATCTGGAGAAATGTATTTAACCAAAGAGGGATTAGAAAAACTTAAAAATGAACTTGATGATTTAGTTAATCATCGTCGTAAAGAAATAATTGAAAAAATACAAATTGCTAAATCTTATGGAGATCTTTCGGAAAATGCCGAATACGAAAGCGCCAAAAGCGAACAGTCATTTATTGAAGGTCGGATTGAAGAAATACAAGAGATTCTTAAGAAGGCTAAGATTATTAAAAAAACTAATGGTGCAACAGTAAGTATAGGATCCAAGGTAATTTTGGAAATTGAAGATGGCGAAGAAGAATATCAAATTGTTGGTTCTAGAGAAGCTGATCCTAGTGAGAGAAAGATTTCTGATGAATCACCAATTGGTCAAGCATTATTGGGTAAAAAAATAAGTGATATCGTTGAGTTCGAAGCCCCAGATGGTAAAAAAAGGTACAAAATAAAAAAAATTGCTTAATTTTCATTTTAAAAGAATCTTTAAAGGATTCTTTTTTTTGATAGACTTTTTATTTAAATTTTATTAAAATTAAACTACTACTAATAAAATAGGATAAAAAATGGCAAATGACGATCTTATTAAAGTAAGAAAACAGAAAGTAGAAGCAATAAAAAAACAAGGTATTGATCCATATCCTTCTGTAGTGTCCCGATCTAATTCGATTAAAGAAATAAAGGACAATTTTAAAAAGTTGGCCAATAAAAAAATTACTTTGGCTGGTCGTTTAATGCGTCTGCGTTTGATGGGTAAAGCTTGTTTTGGCAATATAAAAGATGAATTAGGGAATATTCAGATTTATTTTAAATATGATAACTTAGGCAAAAAAAAATTTGAGTTTCTAAAAAATATTGATTTAGGAGATTTTTTAGAAGTAGAAGGAAAGCTTTTTAATACTAAAACCGGTGAGATAACCCTTGATGTTTCTGGGTATAAAATTTTAGTTAAATCACTAAGACCTATGCCTGAAAAATGGCATGGTATTCAAAATATTGAAACAAAGCATCGCCAAAGATATTTGGACCTTTTGGCTAATTCTAATGTCAAACAAAGATTTATTATTCGCAGTAAAATTGTCAGTGCATTAAGGGAAATTTTAAATAAACAGGGATTTATTGAAGTAGAAACCCCAATTTTACAAGCAATTCCCGGTGGAGCAGCTGCTAGACCTTTTGTTACCCACTATAATGCGTTAGACCAGGATTTTTATCTACGAATTGCTCCAGAGCTTTATTTAAAAAGGCTACTAGTTGGTGGCTTTGAAAAAATTTACGAAATCAATAGGAACTTTAGAAATGAAGGGGTCGATACCTCTCATAATCCTGAATTTACTATGTTTGAGCTTTATTATGCCTATGAGGATTACGAAGGATTGATGAAATTTGTTGAAGATTTAATGATAAAAGTTATTAAGATGATTACCGGTGGAAATGATATAGAATATCAAAGCAATAAGATTAATATAAAGCTACCTTTCAAAAGGATAACTTACAAAAATGTGATTGAAAAATATACTGGCGTAGATATTTTTCAACACAAAGATATTAAATCATTAATGGGCCAGATTAAGAAACTGAAAATAAAAAGCTGGGATCTGTCAGGTGCGCCCACATGGCCAAAAGCAGTAGACGAGCTTTTTAAAGAAAAAGTAAGCGATAATTTAATTAAACCAACTTTCGTAATAAATCATCCAACCGAACTCTCACCTTTATCTAAAAAAAGAAAAGAAAATTCGGATGAGGTTGAACGTTTTCAATTATATATTGGTGGTTTAGAAATAATGAATGGTTTTTCAGAGCTTAATGATCCAGTAGATCAAAAGGAACGCTTTGAAGCTCAGGCTAAATTGAGAAAAACAGGAGATGAAGAAGCTATGTTGAAAGACTCAGATTTTATAGAGGCCCTAGAATATGGTATGCCGCCAACTGCTGGACTTGGTATGGGAATTGATCGTTTGGTTATGCTTTTAACTAATCAACAATCGATCCGTGAAGCTATTTTATTCCCGCATTTAAGGACAAAATAATGAATGAAGGAATAAATTGGATAGTAGTAAAATGTGCTGATAATCTTTCAACAGCTGATATGTATAAAAATTTATTAATGCAAGAAGATATTCCAGTTCTGATTAGATCTGGTGGAGCAGCTGCCTATATGGGAGCCAGCGCGCCACAAGAATTACTAGTACCGGAAGATTATGTGCGAAAAGCTCAAGATATATTAGAAGGTAATTAATAAGGAAATAGTATAATATGTTAGACATTAATCTTATTCGTCAAAAACCAGATTTGGTTAAAAAGAAAGTTGATCAAAAATATTTTAAAGAAAAAAGATCACATTTTGTAGATCAAGTCTTAAAGTTAGACCAAGAAAGAAAAAAATTATTAACTAAAAAAGAAAAATTACAAGCTGATATAAATAAGCTTTCAAAAACAAAACCTGACCGAAGAACCATTTTGATTTTAAGAAATAAGAAAAAAGATAAAAAAAAACTTAATTGGCAATTAAGAGAAATAGAAGACAAATTTTTAGAGCTAATGTATAAAATACCCAACATCGTTACTTCAGATGTACCAGTAGGCAGAGACGAAAATGACAATAAGGTTTTAAGAAAATGGGGTAAGCCAACAAAATTTGCTTTTAAGCCTAAAGAACACTGGGAATTAGGAGCAGAGTTGGATATTATTGATATTCCGCGGGCTGCCAAGGTAAGTGGTGCTCGATTTAATTATCTAAAAGGCGACTTAGCTTTTTTGGAATTTGCTATAGTACAGCATAGTTTAAAAGTATTAACTGATGAAAAAATTTTGGCCAAAATTATTCAATCAGCTAATTTGAAAGTTGGTGCTAAGCCTTTTATACCCGTTATTCCACCGATTTTTATTAAACCTAATTATTTTCAGAAAATGGCCCGTTTGGATCCGCCAGAAGATAAATATTACATTCCCAAGGGCGATTTGTATTTAATTGGTAGTGCTGAACATACCCTTGGCGCAATGTATGCTGATGAAACGTTTGAAGAGGCTCAAATGCCGGTTCGTTATGTTGGTTTTTCAACCTGTTGTCGTCGAGAATCAGGATCTTATGGCAAGGATACAAAAGGAATTTTAAGGGTTCATCAGTTTGATAAAATCGAAATGGAATCATTTGATATGCCGGAAAATTCTTTAGAAGAACATAAATTTATGATTGCTATTCAAGAATATTTGATGCAGTCTTTAAAAATTCCTTATCAGGTCGTTATTATCTGCACCGGAGACATGGGAGCACCTGATGCTAGGCAGAATGACATTGAAGCTTGGTTGCCTGGTCAAAACAAATATAGGGAAACACATACTGCGGACTATATGACTGATTACCAAGCTCGACGTTTAAATATAAAAGTTCGCCGAAAGAATGGTAAAACAGAAATTGTCCACATGAATGATGCAACAGCCTTCGCTATAGGCCGAACAATAATTGCTATTTTAGAAAATTATCAGCAAAAAGATGGTTCAGTTGCTATTCCTAAAGTTCTTAAGCCTTATATGAATGGCATAAAAGAAATAAAACCTAAATAAATCAAACAATTTTATGAAAATTGATATTAAAACCAAAAATCTAGAATTGACTGATGAAATAGATAGTTATGCACGCGAAAAAATCGGTCGTTTGGCCCATTTTGATAAAAATATTATGGAGACAGTTGTAAGGCTATTTTCGGGTAAAGAGCATACCTCTGAAACTAAATTTAGAGCCGAAGTTACAATGCATTTGCCCCAAACAATGCTTGTGGCGGAAGCCAAAGCGCAAGAAATTTATGCGGCTATTGATATAGTTTCTGAAAAATTAGAAAGACAGGTGGAGAAATATAAGGATAAAATAATTGATAAAAGATAATAATAACTATTTCAATTAATAAATAATACTGCTCATAGGCAGTATTATTGTTATTTGTGGTTAAAAATGGTATATTAGATAAGTAAATTACAAGTGCCAAGAGATAATTTCCAAATAATTTTTAAATTTTTTTGAATTTTGGTATTTTATTAAATTGAAACTTTAATTTTTATGAGTATAATATCAAAAATTATTGGCGATCCTTCAGAGAGGTTTGTGAAGAAAGTCCAACCTCTAGTTGAGCAAATAAATAAATTTGAACCAGAAATTGAAAAGCTGAAAGATGGGCAATTAAAAGAAAAAATGGACGAATTTCGGAAATTTATTAATAAAGAAAGAGAAAAGGGAAGAGTGGAAAGTGAAATTTTGGATGAAATTTTACCAGAGGTTTTTGCCTTAGTGCGCGAAGCTGGCAAAAGAACTCTGAAACAGCGGCACTTTGATGTACAGCTGATTGGCGGTATTGTTTTGCACCAAGGAAAAATTGCAGAAATGAAGACCGGAGAAGGAAAGACTTTAGTTGCCACACTTCCTGCTTGCTTGAATGCATTGACCGGAAAAGGCGTCCATATTGTTACCGTTAATGATTATTTATCTAAACGTGATCCCCAATGGATGGGTCATATTTATAATCTTTTAGGTTTCTCTGTTGGCTCAATTCAGCATGAAAAAGCTTATCGTTTTATCAAGGAAACTGATGAAGTAGTTTTAGGCGAAGAGCACAACCTGGAAGAAATAAAAAGAAAGGAAGCATATGACTGCGACATTCTTTATGGAACAAATAATGAATTTGGTTTTGATTATTTGCGCGATAATATGGTCTCTGATCTTTCTGAAATGGCTCAGCGCGATTTACATTATGCTATTGTTGATGAAGTTGATAGTATTTTGATTGATGAAGCAAGAACTCCATTAATAATTTCTGCTCCAGCCGAAGAGGCAACTGAGAAATATTACCAATTCGCTAGACAGGTTGCACCTCTAAAAGAGAATGAAGATTATGTTTTAGATGAAAAAATGAAAGCCGCTACCTTTACAGAAAAGGGACAAAATAAAGTTGTGTCACACCTTGGTTTTGATCCTTGGGCAGAAAATGATGTTGTTACTGCTCATCAATTGGAATCTGCGCTAAAAGCAAAAACCTTTTTTATAAAAGACAAAGATTATGTTATTAAAGACGGCGAGATAATTATTGTTGATGAATTTACCGGCCGTCTTATGTTTGGCCGTCGTTATAGTGAGGGGCTGCATCAAGCTATTGAGGCCAAAGAAAGTGTTGAGATAAAAAAAGAAAGCATAACTTTAGCCACCATTACCTTTCAGAATTATTTTAGGATGTATCAAAAATTAGCTGGTATGACTGGGACAGCTGAAACAGAGTCAGAAGAATTTTATAAAATCTATAAATTAGATGTAATAGTTATTCCAACTAACAAGCCTTTGAAACGTGAAGAACATCCTGATCTTATTTATAAAACTGAGAAGGCTAAATTTAATGCTTTGGTTTTAGAAATTAAAGAGCGATATAAAGCTGGCCAGCCAATTTTGGTCGGCACAACGTCGATTGAGAAAAATGAGCTCCTTGATGATTTATTAAAGAGAAATGGTGTTCCGCATGAGATTTTGAATGCAAAGAACCATGAAAGGGAGGCGCAAATTATTGCCCAAGCGGGTAAGAAAGGTGCGGTAACTGTTGCGACTAATATGGCTGGTCGAGGCGTTGACATTGTTTTAGGTGGCGATTCATCCGATAAAAAAGAATCAGAAGAGGTGATAAAATTAGGCGGTCTGCATATTATTGGAACAGAACGTCATGAAGCCCGAAGAATTGATAATCAGCTTCGTGGTCGGGCTGGTCGTCAGGGAGACCCTGGTTCCTCACAGTTTTTTGTCTCAACCGAGGATGATCTAATGAGGGTTTTTGCAGCTGACAGAATTGCAGGTGTAATGGAAAGTTTAAACCTACCTGAAGATCAGCCAATTGGTCATTCAATGATTTCTAGGGCATTGGAATCTGCCCAAAAGAAAGTTGAAGGTCAAAATTTTGATGTCAGAAAGCACTTATTAGAATATGATGATGTTATAAATAAACATCGTGAAACTATTTATCGTCGCCGACGTAAAATTTTAGAAGCAGCCACTAACAATGAAAAGGATGAAAAAGGAATACCTGTTCTTAAAAAAATGGTTTTGGAATATATTGATAAAGAAATAGAGCAGATTGTTAGGCTTCATACTGAGGCGCAAGCTGATTGGAATTTAGAGGAAATCGCTAAAGTTATTAACACGATTTTTCCTCTGGATGAAGAAGCTAAAAAAGAAATTTCAAAAACTAAAAATCCAGAATATTTGATAAAATTTTTACAAAAAAAAGCCCATGAAGTTTACGAAATAAAAGAAAAAGAAGCGGGTTATGACGATATGCGGCTTTTGGAGAAGTTGGTACTTTTACGGACCATTGATAGTCTTTGGACTGAGCACTTGGAAGCACTCGATGCTTTGAAAGAGGGAATTGGCCTTCGCGGTTATGGTCAGCGTGATCCTTTGGTTGAATTTAAGAGCGAATCATTTAATCTTTTTCAGAAGCTTTTGGCCGGAATCCAATCAGGTGTTGTTGATAATATTTATAAAGTCGGTTTGGTTAGACAAACACAACAATCACCAATGGAGAAAGAAAAACAAGAGTCACGTGGGCAATGGGGAAATGTCGCAAACTCAACTTCGACTACATCTTCATCATTGCCGCAAGCTTCAATACCTAAAAATAAGCAAAAAGTTGGCAGAAATGATCCTTGTCCCTGTGGTTCAGGTAAGAAGTATAAGAAGTGCTGCGGTCAGTAAAATTTCTTGCATATAAATTTTTATTATTTTATACTTTTAATGTTTGTATTTATCGGAGAAATTAATATAGATGTCTTTTTTTAAAGCGAGAAAAAACGAATTAATAATTATAGCCATTTTAATTCTTGTTATTTTGGCTGGTTTTGTTGTCTGGCCCGGATCCAGTATAGATTTATCAAAGTTGCGTATTAATTACCAAAAAGAGCTTAATTTTCGCCTCGGTCTTGATCTACAAGGCGGAACGCATTTAGTTTATGATCTTGATCTTTCTAAAATAGCTGCCAAAGACAGGCAAGATGCTATAAATTCAGCCAAAAATGTTATTGAAAAGCGAGTCAATGCTTTTGGTGTAACAGAACCAATTATCCAAACTGAATCAACTGGGAGCGCTGATCGTATTATTGTTGAGCTTCCTGGCCTTAAGAACACTGATGAATCAGTTTCTTTGATCGGTAAAACTGCTCAATTAGAATTCAAAGAACAAGCTGGTCCAATACCTCAGACTTCACAAGGTCAACCCATTCCTCAAGCAGCGGAATGGAAGTCAACCGGTTTAACTGGTGCACAATTTAAAAAAGCTTCAGTCGAATTCAATCAAAATACTAATGATCCGGAAATTAAGATTGAATTCAACAGCGAAGGTACTAAATTATTTGGACAAGTGACTCAAAGAAATATTGGTAAACCAGTGGCCATATTTTTAGATAATCAGCTGATTTCTGCTCCAACAGTGCAGACTGCAATCACAGATGGCAATGCTGTAATTACTGGTAAGTTTACTGTGGATGAGGCAAAAAAATTAGTAATTCAACTTAATGCTGGTGCTTTGCCTGTTCCCTTAAAATTATCTGAACAAAGAACAGTTGGAGCAACGCTAGGACAGGAATCTGTTCAAAAAAGTTTAATCGCTGGAATAATTGGACTTTTATTAGTTATTCTATTTATGATTTTATATTACCGATTACTTGGCTTATTGTCGGCTTTGTCCCTTATATTTTATACGCTTATAACTTTAGCTATCTATAAATTGACTTCTATTACACTAACCCTTGGCAGTATTGCTGGTTTTATTTTATCAGTCGGTGCAGCCGCTGAAGCCAGCGTTCTAATTTTTGCTAGAATGCGTGAAGAATTAACTAAAGGTAAGACTTTTACTTTAGCCGCTGAAGACGGTTATCGAGGCGCCTGGAGTAGTATCAGGGATTCTAATATAGTCAGTTTGATTATTTGTATAATTTTATATTTATCTGGCACTGGTTCGGTTAGAGGTTTTGCTGTAACTTTAGCTATTGGTATTATCGTCAGTATCTTCTTAGTTGTTACCTTTATTCATAGCTTATTAATATTAATAGCCAACATGAAATTTTTACAAAAACCTAAACTTTATGCTGTTGATAAAATAAGCGAGACAGAGGAAGTATAATGGACATAATGGGTCGTAAAAAAATTTGGTTTATCTTATCAGGAACACTGATCTTGATTAGTATTTTAGCTCTATTGTTTTGGGGCCTAAACTTAGGTTTAGATTTTACCGGTGGTGTTTTAGTAGAAATAAATACCCCTAAAACAGCTGATGTCGGAGCCATCAGAGATATTACTAAGTCAAATGGAGTTGATGTCGTTATTTCTTCAACTGGAGATAAAACGATTCTTATCCGTAGCAAAGAATTAAACAATGATCAAAAAGTTGCTTTGGAAAAATCCATATCTGAAAAATACGGAAAAGTGGAGGAAAAATCTTACCGAAATGTTGGACCTACCATTTCAGGACAGTTTAATATCAAAACTATACCATTGAGCTTTATAGCGCCACTTCGTTGGACAGGATTAGTCAGAGCCTCTGGTTCAAATATTCAAAATGCATTCGATGGTATTGTCTGGGCTTCTTTCTTTATTATTCTTTTTGTAGCCTACGCTTTCCGTAAAGTTTCTCGACAAATTTCTTCTTGGAAATTCGGTATCTGTGCCATTATTGCTCATCTTCATGATGCTTTAATTGTTATTGGCTTATTTGCAATTTTAGGACACTTTTTAAAAATTGAAGTTGATAGTATGTTCGTGACCGCGATCCTAACTGTTATTGGTTTTTCAGTTCACGATACAATTGTTATTTATGATAGAATTCGTGAAAATCTTAGAAAGACCGGTGAGACTGATTTAGATCAAGTGTCTAATCAAAGCATTTTGGAAATGTTACCCAGAGATATTGCGACTTCTTTTGTAATTATTTTAGTTCTTTTGTCTTTATATTTTTTGGGAGGAGAAACTACAAAATATTTTGCTTTAGCAATTGCAGTCGGTATGTTTTTCGGAACTTTTTCTTCAATTTTTGTTGCTTCAGCCTTAGCGGTTGCTTGGCAAAAATGGGGAGATAAACGAAAAACTGAAGCTAAGGTATAATGGAATAAATTATAATTATATAAGGAGAAAGAGAGGCTTTTTCATCATTATGATGGGGCGTAAAACTACCCAACCTCTCTTTTTCTATATAAGACATACTTTCTATTTTGTCTTATTTGATGTGTGATTGTTTTTTTGAAGTTCCCCCTGCTGCAGTAATAGCCTTACGAAACCATTCGGCTTGTTCCTTTAATGGTAGCCAATGTTCTCTTTCCAATCCTTTGGTTTCTCTTTTTTCTCTAACTTCTTTAATGGATTCAAAGTGCTTGATTTTTCTGAAGATTGCTTGTAGTTGCTCGATACTCATTTTACTTAGATGAGTTTTTTTCCATCGGTCCGGATTTTGTACAGGATCTTTGATTGTGGTGGTTTGTCCTCCAATTCGTACTGTTTCGTCTAGTTTTGGATGTACAAGTTTGCCATCCTGTTTATATAGAGCATGATCTACGAGCCAGTTTATCAAGTTTTCCTTGCCATTTGGAATCTGGGCTTCTTCCCAACTCATTAGAGACTCCTTTCTCTGATAGTCCATATATGGTATTCTGTTAAGTTACATCGTACTTCATATTGTATCATACACATTTAAAATGTCAAGACCTTTACTTAATTACGATTGTAAGAGTATGAAATTGAATGTATAATTAAGACTACACAACAATAAATAACAAATTTTTTATGAATCAGAAAAAATGGGATCTTACTAATAAAGTTCCTAAAAAATTTATTGATAAATTTCCGGAGTATTCACCCATAACTTTACAATTACTTTATAACCGTGGTTTGCAAGATGAAGAGGAAATAGATAAATTTCTTAATCCGGATTATGAAAAAGATCTTTATAATCCATTTTTGATGAGTGATATGGATAAATCAGTTTCCAGAATAAAAAAAGCTATAGATAAAAAAGAGAAAATTGTCATCTTTGGCGATTACGATGTTGATGGCGTGACATCGGTGGCAGTTCTTTATAAAACTTTAAAATTTTTAAAAGCAAAGCACTTAGATTATTATATTCCGGACAGAAATAAAGAAGGTTATGGTCTCAATAAAAAGGCTATTCTAGAAATTACCAAGAAAAAAACAGGTTTGATGATTACTGTTGATTGCGGAATTACCAATATTGAAGAAATAACCTTAGCTAATAAAAAGAAGACTGATGTTATAGTTTGTGATCATCATCTTGTGCCAGCAAAATTACCGTGGGCTTATGCCATTTTAAATCCTAAACAAAAAAAGGATAGATACCCCTTTAAAGACTTAGCCGGAGTTGGTGTCACCTTCAAATTAACTCAAGGATTATTACAGACTGAAGATAATAAGAATGAAACCTTTTTGAAATGGATGATGGATTTAGTCGGACTGGGAACAATCGCCGATATGGTACCTTTAGTCGATGAAAATAGAATTTTCGCTAAATATAGCCTAATTGTTCTTAAGAAAACTAAAAACTTAGGAATTCGTGCCTTGATGGCCAAAGCCAAAATTAATCCTCTAAATTTGGAAACTGAAGTAGTAAATTTTCAAATTGCTCCGAGGCTTAACGCGGCCGGCAGAATGGATCATGCTTATTCTTCTTTGAAATTATTAATCACTTCCTCTTATACTGAAGCTGAAAAAATAGCTGAAAACTTAAATGCTCTCAATAATCAAAGGCAAAAATTAATAGAGCAGATTATAAAAGAAGCTAGAGAAGAAATTGGTGTTTTTGATAAACAACGAAAAATACTAATTTTATCAAATAAAGATTGGCCAATTACGGTTTTGGGATTAGTGGCTGGCAAATTATCTGATGAAATAAATCGCCCGGTAATTTTAATTGAAAAAGGAGGCAAAGAAAGCAAGGGTTCGGGAAGGAGTATCGAAAATTTTAATATTACCGATGCTTTAAAAAACTGTAAGAAAATATTGATTAAATTTGGAGGTCACAAAGGGGCTGCTGGATTTTCTTTAAAAACCAAGGATTTAGAGCTCTTAGATAAAAATCTATGCAGAATAGCTGATAAAAAAATAAAAGAGAAAGATTTAGTCCCCAAAATCAGCATTGAGTCAGAGATTATTTTATCAGATATCGCTTGGAATTTTTATGAAGAACTTGAAAAATTTAAACCATTCGGAGCGGACAACCCTGAACCAATTTTTCTTTTAAAAAATGTCGAAATTATTGAAGCCAAAACAGTTGGTAAAGATGATAAACACTTAAAACTGCATTTTAAGCACGAGGAAAAAACTATCAAAGCGATTGGTTTCAGTTTAGGCGATCTACATAAAGACATTAAGCTTAATAAAAAAGTTGATTTAATTTGTTCAATAGAAGTAAATTATTGGAATGGAGCAAAAGACTTAGAGCTTAAAATTTATGATTTGAAATAAATTAACATGTCTAGTCTAAAAAAAATATTAAAAAATTTAGAAAAGTGTGAAGGTAAAACTGATCATTTATTAATTGAGAAAGCATATAAGTTTGCCGAAAAAGCTCACAATGGCCAAAAACGATTAAGTGGCGAACCAGTTATAAAGCACCCTTTATTCGTGGCTGATTTTTTAAGCAAACTTTGTTTAGATGATAAGACAATCTGTTCAGCACTTCTCCATGATGTTTGTGAAGACACGCCTTATAAAATTAGTGATATCCAAGATAATTTTGGATTAGAAATCGCCGGACTAGTTTCAGGTGTAACTAAATTAAAAGGCATCAAACAGTACGGAGAATCACGTGATATCGAAAATTTAAGAAAAATGTTTTTGGCTATGGCGAAAGATATTAGGGTTGTATTGATACGCTTGGTTGATCGATATCATAATTTAAAAACTTTGGATGTATTTAGTCCAGATAAGAGGAAAAGAATTGCCCAACAGACAATAGAAGTTTATGCGCCTTTGGCTAGTCGTTTAGGTATTGGTGAACTCAAAGGTCAGCTTGAAGATTTAGCATTCCCTTATTATTTACCTAAGGAATATAAATCGACCAAAAATTTGATTAAAGAAAAAGAGAAAGAAAGGAACACTTATGTTAAAAAAATTATTAATCACTTGTCAAATAAATTAAAAAAAGCCAAAATTGAAGCTGAAATTCACGGTAGGAGCAAGCATTTATATAGTTTATATAAGAAAATACAACGCTACGATAACAATATTAATAAAATTTATGATTTATCAGCTGTAAGGATTCTTCTTGAAAGTATTGAAAATTGTTATAATGTTTTAGGTTTGATTCACAAAGAATGGAAGCCTTTGCCGGGGCGCATCAAGGATTATATTGCTTTACCAAAACCGAATAGCTATCGTTCTCTACATACGACTGTTTTTGCTTTGGAAGGCAAGATTATTGAAATCCAAATTAAAACAAAAGAAATGCACCAAGAGGCTGAATGGGGTATTGCTGCTCATTGGCAATATAAAGAGAAAGATGCAGGCAAAATAGCTGATAGTAAATTAAGATGGGTAAAACAATTGGCCGAGTGGCAGAAAGAATTAAAAAACCGCGAAGAGTTTGCTGAAAGCTTGAAGATTGATATCTTTCAAAAACGAATATTTGTTTTTACTCCACACGGAGATATTTTCGATCTCCCAGAAGAGGCAACTCCAATCGATTTTGCTTATTGCATCCATTCTGAAGTTGGTAATTTATGTATAGGGGCTAAAGTTGACGGAAAAATCGTACCGCTTGATTCTAGACTAAAAGATGGGAGTGTTGTTGAGATTATAACCAGTAAAAAATCAAAAGGTCCAAAACGTGATTGGATGTCATTCGTTAAGACAAGTATAGCTAAAGAAAGAATAAGGAATTGGTTTAAAAAACAAAATAGAAGTTCCAATCTGGAAGCTGGTAGAAAAATTATTGAGGAGGATCTAAAAGAGTTAGGTAAAGGACCGTTAGATAAGTTGCCTAAAGAAAAAATTAATAAACTGACAAGCGAGTTTAACTACAAAGACCTAGAAAGCTTATTAGTAGCGGTAGGCGATGGCAGTATACCTTCATCGCGTTTGATAAAAAAACTATTTTCTGAAGAGTTTCTAATAAAGAAACCTGAATCAAAAATTTCTAAAATACCGTTTATTGGTAGGGTTTTTAAAAAGCCACCAATCCAGATTGCCGGATCAACAGGTTTGAAATTTAAACTTGCGTCATGTTGTAATCCAATAATAGGTCAGCCAATTGTCGGGTTTGTTACCCGTGGCAAAGGAATTACTGTTCACAAGAAAAGTTGTTCAAATATTAAAAAATTAGACAAAAAACAACTAGTTGATGTTTCTTGGGGAGAAAGCGCAGGAATTTATGAAATACCGATTAAAATATCAGCAATTGATAGAATTGGTCTTTTTAAGGATATTGCTGGGATGGCGTCTTCTTTAGGAATAAATCTAGTAAGTGTTTCTACTTCTGCACCGAAAAATAAAGAAGTGACAATAGATGCAATTTTAGAAGTAAATGATGTATCTCAGGTGATGGTCTTTTTCAGAAAAGCAAAGGAAGTAAAAAATATTTTGGAGGTCAAAAGAAAACCATGAAAATTAAGAAAGTTGTCGTGGGACCAATTTCAACTAATTGTTACATTGTTTTTGATGAAAAGACAAAAAAGGGCGTAATTATTGATCCTGGTGGCGATGCAGATAAAATTATTAAAGACGCACAAGGTATTGATGTTGTGTATATTCTTAATACTCATGGACATTTTGATCATATTGCTGCAAATAATAAACTTCAAAAATATTTTCAAGCTAAGGTTGTTATTAGCGAAAAAGACGCACCAATGTTAGTTAATGCGCAAAAAAATTATTCATTAGTAATTAATACTGAATTAGTAAAAAGTTCAAAAGCTGATTTACTAGTGCATGAAGGACAATCGTTAGAAGTTGGCAACTTAAAATTTAAAGTTATTGCTATGCCCGGACATTCACCGGGAAGTATTGGTTTTTTAATTAAGAATCATCTTTTTTCTGGTGATGTTTTATTCAAAAGTGGCTTCGGTATAACTTTTAGCGAAAAAGACCATAATACATTAATGAAAAGTATTAAAGAAAAAATCTTTACTCTGCCGGATGAAACTGTTGTTCATCCTGGGCATAATTTAGAGACCACAGTTAAAGAAGAAAAAAATAATCAACTATGATATTATGAGTTTAATTAAACTTAATAAGGTCCAATCTAATTTTTTTATAAGGAATAAGGATGAAAAAAGAACAAGAAATAACCAAAAAAGATAATTCTTTTTCTCAGGTTATTTTATTAACTTCAGTTATTTTTATTTTATTGTTAATCCTATTAGGCTTTACTGCTTGGCGTAATTCAGAGGCTGAGATTGGTAATCTTAAAGTTTCTGAAAAAGTGGACCAGAATAATAAACCGATTAGCCCGACCAATACTATTTCTTCTAAAGCAGAAAGTATCTATGTTTCTGGCCGTTTAGCCCATACTGCTAGTATTAAAGTAAAGGTTGAATTTATTAATACTGAGGGTAATTACAATCAAACTAGTTATCCAAAAATAATGAATATTTCAGTTGGTACTTATCCGAATAATTATTTTTCTATTCAATTAGACGAAAATAGTTGCAAACCATGTACTGGTAGTGGCTGGCGGGTAGGGAAATATAAAGTCAAAGTTTATCCTGAAAGTGACCAAAACCCTATTAAACCTGAAGTAAGTTTTGAGATAATTCCTTAAATATATGGAAATTTACGACGCAATTATTATCGGCGCTGGTCCAGCTGGCTTAACAGCTGCACTCTATTTAGCTCGTAAGAAAGCTAATACCTTACTAATTACTGAGGATATTGGCGGTCAAGCAGCTTTAGCTGGACAAGTAGAGAATTATCCAAGCCAGAAGATCATTAGTGGCCATGATTTGATGGCTAAAATTCATGAACAAGTTGAGGTCCTAAAGGTGTCAATTATCTATGAGCAAATTAAATCGATTCAAAAAAGCGATAATCAATTCAAAGTTGTTACTGATGCAAAAGACTATTCTTCTCATACTGTTATTATTTCTTCTGGCAAAATGCCTAAGAAGTTAAATGTGCCTGGTGAAGGAAAATTGACTGGCAGAGGAGTGACTTATTGTGTCACCTGTGATGCACCGAACTTCAAAAATGTTCCAGTAGCGGTAATTGGCGGTGGTAATTCAGCTATGGATTCTGTTTTGCAGCTTTCCAAATATACCAACCAACTTTATCTAGTTGATATTAATAATGAATTTATTGCTGATGCTATTATGCAAGAGAAAGTAGAAAACTTAGGTTTTGTAAAAATCTTGCATAATAAAAAAATCATAGCTATAAATGGCGATCAAGTAGTTTCAGCTATTGAAATCGAAGATATCAAGACTAAACAAAAAGAGGAAATTAAAGTGGATGGCGTTTTTGTTACTATTGGTTATCAGCCGTCAACTGATTTTGAAATGCCGGTTAAACTTAATAAAAAGCGCGAAATTATTATTGATAAAAATTGCAACACTAATATTCCTGGCTTTTTTGCGGCTGGTGATGTGACTGATCTGCAAGCTAAGCAAATGGTGGTGGCCGCTGGCGAGGGAGCTAAAGCCGCTCTAGCTGCATTTAATTATTTAACCAAGAATAAATAATCTATGTACCAAAAATTTGATCATGGAGCTGATATCGGGATAAGAGGAATAGGGAAGACAGTAGAGGAAGCTTTTGCTGAAGCAGCTAAAGCAATGTTTGATGTTATGGTCGATATTGGTAATGTTCAAACTAAAAAAGAAGTCAAAATTACTACTAAAGCTGAAAATAAAGAAGAATTATTAATTGAATTTTTGAATAAACTTTTATCCGAAGCTGATTTAAAAAATATGGTCTTTTCGGAATTTAAAGTTTTAATAGAATATAATAAGCTTACAGCAATAGCTATAGGAGAAAAATTAAATCCCAAGAAGCATAATATCAAGACTGAAGTCAAAGCAGCTACGTATTCAATGTTAAAAATCGGTCAGGAAAATAATAATTATTTCGCGCAATGCGTAATTGACGTTTAAAATAATTTAATCGTTTATTTAAAAAATAAAATCACCTAAAAGGTGATTTTAATATATTTAATTAAATTATTTAAGCTGCTTTTTTGATTTGTTCTTGTATTTTTAAGTATTTTCCACAATTTATAGCCCATTCACCGATTTTTTCTCTATCTTCATGATTTTTATCAAAGTCAACAATATGAGCTAGAGATTTTTCATCCGATTTTTTAATTCTCTCATAAAGATTATTACTAATAACACTGGTCCAACTTAAATCTATATTGCGCTGACTAAAATTCCTTACTAAAACATTAAAATTAGTGATAAGTAATTGATGGTTTCTTCTCCTTCTAGCATCAGAATCTTCCATTTCGCTTTGAAAACATTTTCTATCTTTGCTATCAGTAATATTTATTCGAGCTTTGGAAGTCATTTCGAAAGCTGCGATACTGGCCGAATAGGAGCTTATAGACTCAATAAAATTATCTCTTAAGCTAGCCATACCTTTCTTATCCTTCTCATCTTTAATAGAGCTAATTGTTTCATCTAATCTTTTAAGGGCTATTCCAGCATCAAAGGCTTTATCGAATTCCTCAATATCTGGGGTTGGTAGTTTTGTCTCTATACTCATAATTATACCTCTTTTATTTATTCTGTTATAATTATATCAGAATTATTTAAGGAGTAAAAAGTGTACGTAAAGTTTTTAGAAGATTCTTTTCATCCAAAACGAAGAAGTGTGTATCCTGATTATTGTGAGGGGAAAGTTTATGATTTATCAGAAAAAGATGCTAAGTACTTCATCAGAGAGGGGTTGGCTACAGAATTAGAAAATCCATCAGAAGAAACAGAAGGAATAGTCGATTCTCCGGATAGATCAGTGTAACAATTATAATTTTATTTAAAGAAGGTTTTTATAGCCTTCTTTTTGTATAATTTTTACGAAGAGACTATAATTTTATAGAGAGGTAACAATGGACAAATATAGGCTTAAAAGAATTAATGATTGGTTATGGGAGATTCCCAAGACTCAAGAAATGAAGGTTCCGGGTAGAATTTTTGCAGATTCCAGACTAATTAAAGAAATGGATGATAAGGTAATGGAACAGGTTTCTAATGTAGCAGCTTTGCCAGGAATTCAGAAAGCTTCTCTGGCAATGCCTGATGCACATTGGGGTTATGGTTTTCCAATCGGTGGAGTAGGCGCTTTTGATTCAGAAGAGGATGGTATAATTTCGGTTGGGGGAGTCGGTTTTGACATTAATTGCGGAGTAAGGACTTTAAAAACTGATCTTTTAAGATCAGATGTTGAATCTAAAATTACAAAATTAGCTGATATTTTATTTGGTATTGTCCCAGCTGGTCTTGGTTCTCGGGGGAGGATTACTCTAACCGGAACAGAAGTCAACAAAGTTTTAATAGAAGGATCAAACTGGGCCGTTAAAAAAGGCTACGGTCAAAAAGAGGATTTGGAATATACTGAAGAGAAGGGCAAAGTTGTTGGAGCGGACCCAAAAAATGTTTCCGAACTGGCCTTGAGGCGCGAACAAAAACAGGTTGGGACATTAGGGTCTGGCAATCACTATTTAGAAATACAATATATTGATGAAATTTATGATAAAGAGGTGGCTTCAGTTTTTGGATTAGAAAAAAATCAGATTCTAATTACTATTCATTGCGGGTCACGTGCCCTAGGTCATCAAATTGGTACAGATTATTTGAAAACTTTAGCCAAAGCGTCACGCAAATATAATATTCCGATCCGCGAACGAGAGCTGGTTTGCGCGCCGATAAAGTCAGAAGAAGGGAAGCGTTATTTTTCAGCCTGCAGTTGTGCAGTTAATTATGCTTTTGCTAATCGACAGGTTTTGACCCATTTGGTTAGAGATGGGTTTTCTCAAGTTTTACCCAAGGCAAATTTATCAGTTCTTTATGATATCGGCCATAACACTTGCAAAGTTGAGGAGCATAAAGTTGGTGGGAAATTAAAGAAACTTTATGTCCATCGCAAGGGAGCAACCAGAGCATTTGGCCCGGGCCGAACTGAATTACCCAAATCTTATCAAGAAGTTGGCCAGCCAGTAATAATTGGTGGGACAATGGGGACTTCTTCATATATTTTGGTTGGTACAGAGAAAGGTGAGAAAGAATCTTTTGCTTCTGTTTGTCATGGGGCAGGCAGAACAATGAGTCGCAAAAAAGCCAAGAAAACCTGGCGGGGTGATGAGCTAATTATGGACTTAAAAAGCAAGGGAATTATCATCAGGGCTCATTCATACCCAGGATTGGCTGAAGAGGCACCTGGGGCCTATAAAGATGTACAGGAGGTGGTTGAAGTAGTACACTGTGCTGGTCTAGCAAAAAAAGTAGTCAGAATGAGGCCATTGGCTTGTATAAAAGGATAAGATATAGCAAATAATATAAAGGAGTTTTATGAAAAAATTTAAAAAGAGTTTGGCAACAATTCCATGGTTAATTATACAGCCATCCAGTGGTGCTGATTTGCCTGCCAAAATTCAAGCTATTATTCAAATGCTTACGATGTTTGTTGGAGCGGCAGCCATTTTATTTTTAGTTATTGGCGGATTCCAGTTTATTACTGCGGCAGGTGATCAAGAAAATATGAGAAGAGCCAAGAGTACAGTAATGTATTCAATTGTCGGTTTAATAATTGCTATTTTGGCATACGCGATTGTTACTTTTGTAGTCCAAAAATTAAAATAAATAGATGAAAATTTCTGACAATATATATAATTTAGTCTCCAAAATCCCAAAAGGTAAAGTAACCACTTATAAGATTATTGGGCAGAAATTAGAAAATCGTGGTTACAGAGCCATTGGCCAAGCTTTGAACAAAAACCCCAATGTCCCAAAAGTTCCATGCCACAGAGTAGTCAAATCAGATGGAACGCTCGGTGGTTACAAATTTGGCGCTAATAAAAAGAAGCAATTATTGCAAAAAGAAGGTATTATAATAAAGAATAATAAAATAATAAATTTTGATAAAGTTTTATGCGAGTTATAGCCGATTTACATATACATTCTAAATATTCCAGGGCGACTAGTCCAAAGATGGATATTGATAATCTTTATACTTGGACTAGACTCAAAGGGATTAATCTCTTAGGCACTGGTGACTTTACTCATCCGGCTTATTTAGCAGAATTAAAAGAAAAATTATTATCCTTAAGTAACGGATTTTTTCGTTATAAAAATTCAAAGGTACCTGCTGATAAAATTGTTTCAAATGAAACTTATTTTATGCTTTCTGCCGAGGTAAGTAGTATTTATTCTGAAAGTGGGAAAGTCAGGAAAATTCACAATATTATTTTTGCGCCTTCTTTTGAGGTAGTTGATAAGATAAATAAAAAATTAAGTTCAATCGGAAATCTTTATGCTGATGGTCGGCCTATCTTAGGATTATCGGCCTATGATTTAGCCAAAATTGTTTTTGAAATATCAGAAGAATGTATGGTTATTCCAGCTCATGCCTGGACTCCTTGGTTTTCTATTTTTGGTTCCAAATCCGGATTTGATTCGCTCGAAGAATGCTTCAAAGACTTAACGCCTAAAATTCACAGTATCGAGACGGGTCTTTCTTCTGATCCGGAAATGAATTGGCGGCTATCTTCCTTGGACAAAATGACTTTAATTTCTAATTCTGATTCGCATTCTTTGCCCAAAATTGGCCGAGAAGCTAATGTTTTTGAAATCAAAGAAAATGATTTTTCTTATAAAGAAATAACCAGAGTAATCAAAGAAAAAGATATTCAAAAATTTTTATATACAATTGAATTTTTTCCGGAAGAAGGAAAATATCATTGGGATGGAGACAGAAATTGTGGTGAACGAATCGATCCAACGAAAGAAAATACAGACAAGTGCTCCAAATGTGGTCGTCCTTTGACTATTGGTGTAGTTCATAGGGTTAATGACCTGGCTGATCGAGAAGTAGGTTTTAAGCCAAAAGATGCACCCGGTTCCCTTCATCTTGTGCCCTTAATTGAAATAATTGCTGAAGCCAAAGACCAGGAAACTACTGGCAAAGCGGTTCAGGCAGAATACTTAAATCTCGTTTCCAAATTTGGTTCAGAGTTTAATATTCTTTTAGATTTAAAAAAAGAACAAATGGAAGGGATTGATGATAAAATTTTAACCGGAATTATGCGAGTTAAAGAAGGTCAATTGGAAGTTCTGCCTGGTTATGATGGTGTCTATGGAACAGTTAAAATTTTTAGTGATAAAGGAGATGAAGAAGAAACAGAATTAGTCCGTCCAAAACCACAAATGAAATTATTTTCATAAAAAGGATATATGGATTTATCTGATAAAAAAATTTTAATAATTATTGCCTTTGATGAATTTCAAGATATTGAATATCGAGAAGTAAGAAAAGTTTTAGAAAATGACAATGCGGAAATTACAGTTGCTTCTTCTAAGGCGGGTCAGGCTCGGGGCAAACTTGGTAATATAGTCAATATAAAAGAGACTATTTATACAATTAGCCCCAAAGATTATGATACTGTTATTTTTATCGGTGGACCAGGAGCAGAAGAATATTTTGAAAATCACCGCGCTTATCAAATTTGTCATGAAACCTTAAATCATAAAAAAATTTTAGCAGCTATCTGTATTGCACCAGTAATTTTAGCTAAAGCCGGCGTTTTGTCTCATAAAAAAGCGACAGTTTGGAGCAGTGCCATTGATCAATCGTATGTTGAACAATTAAAAAGTAATGGAGTAGTTTATACGGGCAATACGGTTGAAATGGATAGCAAAATAATTACTGCTTCTTGTCCAGATGCATCTTCTGATTTTGCTAACAAAATCATTTCAGTCTTAAAAGAATAAAAATGATAGTCAATAGAAAAGTTAGAATAGGCACATCAGGTTGGTCTTATAATCATTGGATTGATGTTTTTTATCCACCTGATTTAAAATCTGGTGACTGGCTTTCTTATTATTCGCGATATTTTAATACCGTAGAACTTAATGTAACTTTTTATCGTACACCATCGGAAAAAATGTTTGTCAACTGGTATCAAAAAACGCCAACTGATTTTCTATTTATAGTAAAAGGTAATAGATTCATAACACATACTAAAAAATTGCAAGTTGAAAATAATTCCTTAGAATTATTTTTCAGCCGCGTGAAATTACTCAAGGAAAAATTAGGGGTAATTTTGTGGCAATTGCCGCCTAATTTCCAAGCGGATATAAATCGTCTGGAAGAATTTTTAAAATTAACTAAGAAGTTTACCAGGCAAAAAATCCGTCAGGCCTTTGAGTTTCGTCACCCATCATGGTTTTCTAATGATGTTTATAAAATTTTAAAAAAATATAATGCAGCTTTATGTATTGCTGATTCAAAAAAATACCCATCTGAGGAAATTTTAACAGCCGATTTTGTTTATTTGCGCTTTCACGGGGCAGGTTCACTCTATGCCTCGAAATATAAAGATAAGGATCTTGAAAAATGGGCAGATAAAATTAAAATTTGGTATAATAACAAAAGGGATATTTTTATTTATTTTAACAATGATGCATTTGGCTATGCTATAGAAGATGCATTGTATTTAAAAGGATTAATAGGAGCTAGTTATGAAACAAACAATTATTGAAACTAAAAAATTAACTAAATATTATGGCAAAATATTAGGGGTTAAAAACCTTGATCTTGAAATTAAAGAAGGTGAGATTTTTGGCTTCTTGGGTCCCAATGGTGCAGGAAAAACTACGACTATTAGATGTATGATGAATTTTGTCAAGCCAAGTTCCGGAACATGCACTATTTTAGGTATGGACTCCCGCAAGCATTCCGCAGAAATTAAAAAAGAGGTCGGTTACTTGGCCGGCGAGGTAAACCTTTATAGTAAGCTTACTGGTCAAGAGCATATTAACTACATTCAAGGCTTTCGGGGAAAAGCCCCTTTGGCTAAGGATTTAATTAAGCGATTAAAGTTTGATCCAAAAATAAAGGCTAAAAATCTTTCCAAAGGTAATAAACAAAAATTGGCTTTGATTTTGTCTTTAATGCATAAGCCAAAAGTTATTTTTATGGATGAGCCAACTTCGGGCTTAGACCCAATTTTGCAGAATGAAATTTATGAAGTTTTGGATGATATGGAGTCAAAGGGTACAACAATATTTTTTTCTTCTCATATTATTTCTGAAGTTGAACGTATTGCTGACAGAGTTGGTATTATTAAAGACGGCAAACTATCCAGGATAGAAACAATCGAAGGCCTAGCAAATAAAAAAATGAGGAATATTGAAATTAGATTTAGGGGTAAATATAGTCTTGCTGATTTCAAGTTTCCTGAAATAAAAAGACTTGAAAAAAATGATGAGGGATTAACCTTAAGTTATATCGGAGATATAAATCCTTTATTAAAAAGATTGGCCTTATATAATATTGCTGATCTTAAAATTTCTCATGCTTCACTGGAAGACGTATTTTTAGAATTTTATAATAGCGACGAAAAATAATAAGGTAAATATTCTGAGCTGGGAGTAAATATGCTTAATATTTTTTGGCGGACAATTAAAGAGAAAAAATGGTCAACCATAATCTATTCTTTGGCTGGGCTTGTATTTCTTTGGCTATACGTTGCTTTGTTTCCGACTGTTCAAGAGTCAGCAACTAACGTTTCACAACTTGTTAAAAATTTACCTCCAGGGTTAAATAAGGCCTTTGGCCTTGACGCAAAATCGTTTACTACTTTTGAAGGTTTTATTGCCGGCAAGCATTATAGTCTAGTTTGGCCGATCTTGCTAATTGGTTTAGTAGCTTCTCTGGGTAGTGCATTTTTAGCCGGGGAGATTGAGAAAGGAACAATTGGTATTTTACTTTCACAGCCATTGTCCCGGGCAAAAATATTTTTAGGCAAATTTATGGCTGGAATTTTTTGTATAATTATTTTTGTTATTATTTCCGTTCTATCAGTTTTTCCATTAGCCAAAGTTTATGGTATTGCTTATCAAAGCGAGAATCAATTAACATTAGCTTTGGTGGGATTTGTTTTCGGCTTAGCTATCTTGGGCTTATCAATGTTTTTTTCGGCAATTTTTTCCGAAAAAGGAAAAGCTACTTTTACCGTTGTTGGTATTTTGATAGTAATGTATTTTGTAAATATTATTGCACTTTTAAAAGATAATCTGGATAAGCTAAAATATTTTTCATTTTTCTATTATTTTAATTATTCTGATATTTTAATCCATAACATAATTGATAATTGGAGCTGGTGGGTATTTGGAGGTGCATTTTTAGTAGGCAGTCTTTTGGCTTTAATTTGGTTTAATCAAAGAGATGTGGCAATTTAACAATAAGGTGACTTATGTTTAATGTTTCTTGGCAAACAATTAAAGAGAAAAAATGGACAATCTTAATCTATTCTCTTGCAGTAATATTATTTTTATGGATGTATATTGCGCTATATCCGTCATTTAGTAAATCAATAGGTTCAATGACAGATTATTTAAAAAGTTTTCCTAAATCATTTATGGAAGCTTTTGGTTTCGAAATAGAATCTATGAGTACCTTTGAGGGTTATTTAGGTAGCGAACAATTTACATTCATTTGGCCAATTATGCTTATCGCTTTAATGGTTTCTTGTGGTAGTGCATTTTTAGCCGGGGAGATTGAGAAAGGGACAATTGGTATTCTACTTTCACAACCCGTTTCGCGCACTAAGATTTTTTTAGGTAAGTTCCTTACGGGATTAACTTTATTAATTGTTTTCTTAGTAATTTCTTTCTTAGGCATTTTTCCTTTAGCTAACGCTTATAACATTTCTTATAATAGTGATAGATTTTTTAAATTAGGTTTGCTCGGTTTAACTTTTGGTTTAGCAATTTTTGGATTGTCAATGTTTTTTTCAGCTGTTTTTTCTGAAAAAAACAAGGCAACATTTACAGTAGTGGGCATTTTGATATTAATGTATGTATTAAATATTATATCTGGTCTTAAAGATAATCTAAAAAATTTAAAGTATGCTTCATTTTTTTATTACTATAAACCTTCTGGTGTACTAATTCATAATACAATTGATAAGTGGGCGTGGTGGGTTTTTTTAGGAACTTTTGTAATTAGCAGTGTTTTAGCTTTAATCTGGTTTAGTAAAAGAGATATCGCGATCTAGTTGTGTAAAGTTTTAAGTTACAGTATGCCCTTAGAATATTATAAAAATAAGAGAGAATTTAAAAAAACACCAGAGCCAAAACCGAAAATCGAAAAAACCGGTTTGACTCGTTTTGTAGTTCAGGAACATTATGCATCACATCTTCATTGGGATTTTCGATTGGAAATGGAAGGTGTTCTTAAATCTTGGGCAGTGCCAAAAGGTGTTCCGGAAATACCTAATGTCAAAAGATTGGCTGTTCAAGTTGAAGATCATCCGGTTGATTATATTTCCTTTCAGGGTAAAATTCCTGAAGGTGAATATGGCGCAGGCACTGTAAAAATCTGGGATAAAGGAACTTATAAAATTTTTAATGAAACGCCAAAAATAATGGACTTTGAGCTTAAAGGTAAAAGATTAAAAGGCAATTATATTATGATACATACCAGAGCTAATCAATGGATTATTTTTAAGAAAAATAAATAATAATTTCTATTATTTCTTATTAAAAACGACTTTTAGACGTCGTTTTTAAATAACAGTGCAAAATCTATAAAATTCGTTTATAATAATCTTAAAGGATAAGATTATGTATTCTGAATTAGAGCAAACTTATTCGGGCAAAAATAATGAAAATATGTTGACTGCCTTTTTTGGCTGGTGGTTTTCAGATCTGCCAAAAAAAATATATTTTATCGGCACTTCTTATATCAAAAAATTGCTCAGATTTTTTTCATTAGGCGTTTTGGCTAAAACCTTATTCAGTCCCTGGAAAAGAGACATTATTAACACTCGAGGTATGCCGCTTCAGGAGAGATTACAGGTTTGGATTATGAATTTAATTTCGCGCTTAATCGGTTTTATAATTAGATTGGTGACCATTTTAGTTGGTCTTATTTTTATAGCTATTGTCTTTACTGCTTTTGTTCTGTTTTTATTAATTATGCTTTTGATGCCTTTATTTATTATATTAGTTCTTATTTTAAGTTTATATGGCTAAGTTTGTTTTTAATATTTTACGGTCAAATGCTTATAGGCAGAGCAGACGGGTAGATTTTTACCAAAAAAGCTTTACAGTAAAAATTCTCAAGTTTTTTGGTAATTATGTTTTCCTAATATCTTTAATTATATGGCTTCTCATTGTTATAGCAGGCTTATTCTTTAATATTAATTTTTATCCACTAATTAAGCTTCTCCTAGGAATTTTAGTTGTCATAGGTGGTCTTTCTTTGTGGTTTTTGTGGTTTTGGCATGATAGGTTAGTTAAGGCTAAACCATCACTTACCATTAACCAGGCCAAAGATATAATTACTCAAGGTCAATCTCTAAATCTAGCTGAATGTCTAGATCCAGAAAATGGGGCGCAATTAATGGCTAGATCTTATTTGATGGCCCAAAGAGGGGGTTTTAATATATTAGACCCAATTTTTATTTTTTTAGCTTTGTCAGATACTGAAATCGGTCGTTATCTTTTTATAAGAATGGGTCTTGATCCAAAATCTATAATTGATATGAAAATTAAACCAATTTTATCTGATATACCAAAGGGGGACACTACAAATATCCAATTATCTGATGAGATGAATGGAATTTTAGAAGAATCATTAAATATTTCTTTATCGGTTACCGAACTAGAAGGGAAAGAAACAATTAATGCGGGTGATATTATTGTAGCCGCTTTTAAAAAGAGCAAATTTTTTGAAGATCTCTTAGTTGATTTTGAGTTGAAAGCAGAAGATGTCGCTAATATTGTTAATTGGTATTATCTCCAGGAAAGGTTTGTAGTTAAAAATCCATTCTGGGATCCGAGCACAGTTATTTCTGGGATTGGCGATGAATGGGCTTTTGGTTATGCTAATGTCCTTTCCCGTTTTGCTATTGATTGGACCCGCCAGATAGCTTCGGTAATTAACCAGATACATAATTATGGAAGTAGTGTGGCTATATCTGAAATGGAGAGGATTTTAGCTAGAGGAGAAAAGAACAACGTTTTGTTGGTTGGCGAGCCCGGAATTGGCAAACAACCAGCTGTTAATGGCCTGATTGCTAAAATCATTAGGAGGCAGACTTTGCCGGAACTTTTATACAAAAAAGTTTATAAAATTGATATCGGTGCATTACTAAGCGGGACTGGTCAGCAAGGAGAAGTTGAAGCTAGAATAACAGCTATTTTGAATGAAGCATTGTATGCCGGCAATGTTATTTTGTTTATGGAAGATATTGATAATATATTTTCTTCGGAAGAAGCTACTGGGGCAGTTAATGCTTCTTCGATCATCTTGCCGTATCTTCGTGAATCAGGTTTACAAATAATTGGTACGACTACGCCGGCTAGTTATCATAAAAACATTGAAGCTAATCCAGGTATTGCTGATGTTTTCGAAAAAATAGATATGAAGGAACCGTCCAAAGATGTGGTTATTTCTGTTTTAGAAGATGCAATTCCTCGGGTTGAATATCATAATCAAGTAATTTTTCTTTATCCAACTTTGAAGGAAGCTATTAGTGTGGCCGAAAGATATATTTATGATAAGCCGTTTCCTGCCAAAGCGATTGATTTAGTCAATGAGGTAGCTACTGAAGTACGAAAGGAAAGAGGAGCAAATGCAATCGTTATTAAGAGTGATATTGATAAAGTAATTTCACAAAAATCCAATATGCCGGTTGGTCAAGTTGAGGAATCAGAAAAAGAGAAACTTTTAAAACTTGAAGATTTTTTACACCAACGCGTCATTGATCAAGATGAAGCAATCAAGGTTATTGCTGACGCAATGCGTAGAGCTAGGTCAGGCTTAACTACCGGCAAAAGGCCCATTGGTACATTTCTGTTTTTAGGTCCTACTGGAGTTGGTAAAACAGAAACCGCTCGAGCCTTAGCAGAATCTTATTTTGGTTCGGAGAAAAATATGATTAGATTGGATATGTCAGAATATCAAGAACAGCAGTCGGTTTATAATCTAATAGGTGCACCGTCATCAGCCGGTCAGGAAGGAACTCAGGGTCAGTTAACTAAAGCAGTGAAAGATAATCCATTCTCTCTTATTCTTTTAGATGAGTTAGAAAAAGCTCATCCTGATATTTTAAATTTATTTTTGCAGGTTTTTGATGACGGCCGGTTGACTGATGGTACCGGCAAAACTATTAATTTTACCAACACAATCATCATTGCTACTTCTAATGCTGGTTCAGAACTAATTAAAGAAGAAATTGAAAAAGGAGCAATCAGTAATGAAGTGTTAAAAGAAAAATTACTGAACTTATTACAAACTAAAGGTATTTTTAAACCGGAATTTCTCAATCGTTTTGATGCAGTAGTTGCCTTTCATCCTTTAAGTAAAGAACAGTTGCATCAAATTATAAAATTAATGGTTGCGGAATTGAACAAAACATTATCTGAAAAAGAAGTAAAAGTTGAATTAACAGATGAAGCAATAGAAAAATTAATTCAAATCGGCTTTGATCCAGTATTTGGTGCCAGACCTTTGCGTCGGGCACTGCAAGATAAAGTGGAAAATTTAGTTGCTCAATATTTATTGCAAGGAACCTTACAAAAAGGCCAAAAATTAATAATAAAAGGCGAAGATATAAAATAATAAAAAAGGAGTAAAAATGGCCGATAAAGAAGTGCAAGATGAAACAACTTATATTAAACTTAAGTCAAAATTCTGGACTGGCTTTGTCTTTGGAATGGGTTTTAGTTTAGGAACATTAATTATTTTGTTCTTTATAATTGGTATTATAGCCTTAGTTCTTAATAGTATTTACCCGGGCTTTTTATTTTAAAAAGATGAAAAAATTCTTAATTACAAGTTTAAAAGCTATTTTTTTAATAGCCATAATTATTGTAGCTTTCTACGGATTCGTTTCTTTAAGCTTAGCTGCAGCCAAGCACAAGGATATTATAAATTCTATCCCTGATGTTTCTAAAATTAAGCGACAGGAATTGCCTGCCAGTACCCTAGTTAATGATAGAAGTGGTCAGTTGATATATGAGATTCATGGAGATCAAAGGAGATATATAGCAACTTCTGCCGAAATTCCCACACTTACCAAAAATACATTTATTAGTGTCGAAGATAAAGATTTTTGGCGTCATACTGGTTTGTCTATTCCGGCCATTCTTAGAGCTGCTAGGAGTAACATTGAAAGCCAAAAAATTGTTCAAGGGGGTTCAACAATTACTCAGCAATTGATTAAGAACTCGCTTTTAATGAATGAAAAGCCAGTTGAGAGAAAGCTAAAGGAAGCGATTTTAGCTTCGCGTCTTGAACAAATAATGAGCAAGGATGAGATTCTTACCCGTTACTTAAATGAAGTTTCTTTTGGCGGAGATATTTATGGGGTCAAAACTGCATCACACATTTATTTTGGTAAAAGTTTAAAAGATTTAACCATTGCGGAGAATGCTACCTTAGCATCAATCTTGGAAGCTCCTTCTTATTATTATCCATATGGCAAACATCGTCGGGAACTTTTGGAAAGAAAAAATTTAGTTCTGCAAAAAATGTTAGAGCAGGGGTATATTAATCAAATCGATTATAATTACGCCCGAAATCAAGTTATTCAATTTAGAGAAAGTGCTAATGAGGTAATTAAGTATCCTTACTTTTCAATGTATGTTCGTGATGAATTAATTAAAAAATATAGTTTGGACAAAGTTAAAAATGGTGGCCTTACGGTCCTGACAACCCTTGATCCAACAAAACAACAGATAGCTGAAGCAAGTATCAATAAACAAATTGATTATCTGCAAAGCCATCAAGCTGAAAATGCGTCTCTAGTTGCAGCTGATCCTAAGAATGGCCAGATAATAGCTATGGTTGGTGGTATTGATTATAATAAATCCAATGTTAATGTTGCGACATCTTTCCGACAACCTGGTTCTTCGTTTAAACCGATAGTTTATTTAACTGCCTTTGAGGATGGCTATGCTCCGGATACCTCAGTTTTGGACGTAACCAAGGACTTTGGTGGCGGATATGTGCCTAGAAATTTTGATGGGGTAAGCCATGGTTGGACTCTTCTCAAATATGCACTCGGTAATAGCTATAATATTTCGGCTGTAAGAGTTATTGATAAAGTTGGCGTTGATAATGTTTTAGAGAAAGCTAAAAAGATGGGCATTACTAGTTTGGATTCCGCTTCTGATTATGGCTATTCCTTAGCATTGGGTTCGGCTTCTGTTCGACTTTTAGATATGACTCAGGTTTATTCGGTGCTTTCACAAAATGGGCAGAAAATAAATTTGATTCCATTTATCCAAATTAAAGATTCCCAGAATAAAATTATTGAAGATTTTACAAAACCCAAGGCAGAAGCAGTAGCTGATCCAAATTTAGTTCGAGCTTTAAATGGTATTTTAAGTGATAATCGTAATAGATCAACAGTTTTCGGTTGGAATAATTCTTTGGTATTATCCAGACCAGATGCAGCTAAAACTGGCACCACCAATGATTATCGTGATGCCTGGACACTTGGCTATACGCCCAATTTGGTTTGTGGCGTTTGGGTTGGCAATAATGATAACCATCCCATGGATCAGGTTGCAGGCGCTCTGGGGGCTGCTCCTATATGGCATGATTTTATGGAGGATGCTTTGTTTGGAATGCCAGTAGAAAATTTTGAAACTTATGATTTAAAACCAAAGGATAATGAACATTATAGTATTTCGGATTATAACTATAATTATTATTACTATCCAAAATATTACCTTTATTAGCAATGCCGGAATTACCAGAAGTAGAAACAATAAGGAAGGGACTTTTAGCCAAAATTAAAGGCAAAAAAATTAAAGATGTTGAGATAAAAGTGCCTAAATTGGTTAATTTTGATATTGCTGGATTCAAGAAAAATGTTTTAAACGCATCAATTGTAAATATTAGAAGACGAGCAAAATTAGTTATTATTGATTTATCCAATAGCAACTCTTTGCTAATACATCTAAAATTGACTGGTCAGTTAATTTGTCAAGGCGAGGAGGAAAAAAGCACTCGAGCTACTTTTTATTTTACAGACAACACGAATTTAATTTTTAATGATGTCAGAAAATTCGGTTATTTTAAGTTAATACCGACTGCTAAGTTAGAAGATTTTTTTAAAACCCAAAAATTTGGTCCAGAGCCACTGGAAAAAGAATTCACTCTGGATAAATTCAAAGAAATCTTGAATAAAAAGCCAAAAAGTAAAATTAAACCGTTTCTTATGGATCAAATAAATATTGCTGGAATCGGCAATATTTATGCTGACGAGTTATTATTTGAGGCAAAAATTTTACCAACGAGAATTATTAAGACTCTGAAAGAAGATGAAATAAAAAATTTATATAAGAGCATAAAAAAGATTTTGAATAAAGCAATTAAATATAAGGGATCATCTTTCGATGCTTATGTTGATAGTTCGGGAGATAAAGGCGATTTTGCGCCGCGTGTAAAAGTTTATCGCAAGACTGGGCAAAAGTGCTACAGATGCGATGGGATTGTGAAAAGAATAGTCCTGGGTGGTAGAGGCACCCATTTTTGCCCTAAATGCCAGAAATAATATTTTAAATAACCAATTCTTCAAAATTAAGACGGCTTTTATAGAGCCATTTTAAATTTGACAAAAATTACTACTATAGTTTATAATGAAATATCTACCAGATTGGTAGCGAGTTTTCTGTCCTAATAATGGACAGCAATATTGAAAAGGGGATGATAGAATTGGTAGATATCAGAGAACTACTGGACAATCGGTTTCTAGGTGGACAGGCAGTTGATGCTGCAATTGCATTATCTTTTTATCGTCATAATTGTATTGATGAAGAGGTAGTAGAATTGTTTAAGTCAGGCATCAACTTATGCAAGCTTATAAAGATGGGAGTGGATGAACAAGAAGAGAGCTTTAATTGTCTTTTCGATGAACGACGTTTAGCAAGGGTTGCTTATTGTACTTTAATGAGTTTAGAGAGTGTCGGGCACCCAGAATTTAAACCAGAAGAGTTAGTTGAAGATGTAATCGAGGCAGGCGATTTCCTAAAAGAGCTACTAGAAGCTATTGAGCAGGGTGTTAAAAAGGAAGTAAATGGGAACAAACTCCGAAAGTTGCAGAAATCATTTTTAGATGTTAGCGCTCCTTTCTTTTCAACTGCCTCGACGATGCTCAGTTCTCGTTGGCCTTGAAACTCATCTCCAACAACTAAATAAAAAACCCTTAAACGGCCACCTGCCCATTTGGGTTAGCATAATGCTAAAAATAGGAGGCCGTTTTTCATATATGGTTTTTATTTGATAGTAGTAGCTTAAGACGTGCCTATTTTTTGTTATTGTTGTAAAATAAGAAAAGTAATCAGACATTTTATGATTAAATCGCAAAAAATTTCTCACGCGGCTTTTTATTTAGTTATTATTGGTATTGTAAGTACCTTTTTAGGTTTCTTAAGGGAGCTCTTTTTGGCTTATAAATTCGGTGTATCAGCCACAACTGATAGTTTTTTGGTAGCAATCGTTCCAATTTCCTTATTAGTTTATTTTGCCAAATCTGCTGATGTGACTTTTGTTTCCAGATTCAGCAAAGGTCTTATAAAAGATGGAAAAAAGGCTTGGCTGTCAGCTAGTCGGATTATCAATGTAACTATAATTTTTGTGGCAGGCTTAGCTTTAGCTTTTTTATTTTTTGCTCCCTTTTTAACCAAACTTTTAGCTCCTGGTTTTAGTCCTGATAACCTCAATCTTGTTTCTAGTCTTATTCGTATAACTGTACCGGCTATTTTAACTATACCTTTGTTTATTTTTATTAAGGGCATCTTAAATTCGCACAAGCATTTTACCTGGCCGGAAATCGCCGCTTTATTTCCTAATTTAGGCGTAATTTTTGGCATTTTGGTTTTGTCAGCAACCCTGGGAATTAAAGGGGCGGTAATTGGTTTAGTAATCGGCTACATCTTACAAGCCTTAATACCGGGCATCAAAATATTGCCTTTCTTTTTCAAAAATTATTCTTTTTCAGTATCGACAAAAGATCCTGAAGTTCGAAAATTTTTTCTTTATTCTTTTTTCTTAATATTAATTCTTATTGGTTTAAATATTGATACTGTTGCCGATAAAATTTTTGGCTCCTATCTACCAATAGGTAGCATTGCGGCTCTAAATTATGCTCGCCGTATTACTGCTTCGGCTTATTACCTGATTGCTTATGCATTAGCAACTACTCTTTTACCAGTCCTTTCACAAGCTAATGCTATTGGCGATGAAAAAAAATTTAAAGAGCATTTTAAAATTGGGCTTGAGATGTTAATTTTTATTTTATTACCTCTTTCTATACTGATTTTTATATTAAGAGAGCCAATTTTGATTGTACTTTTTAAACACGGCGTTTTTGGTAGCCATGACCTATCTCTAACATCGTCGGTTTTGGCAATTTATTCGTTAGGTATTATTGCATTAGCCGGTATTACATTTTTAGCCCGGGTTTTTTATTCATTGGATGACATTAAGATTCCAGCCATTATTGGTATTTTTACAATGGTCATAAATGTGATTTTAGATTTCATTCTGATTAAATACTTTTCTTTCAAAGGACTAGCTTTAGCTACTCTAATTGCTGCAAATTTGAATTTTATCGCTTTACTTATTTATCTTTGGCTGAGATCGAAAGCCTTTAAAATGAAATCATTATTAATATTTTTATTTAAAACATTGGTTGCTCTTACTTTTGTGTTAGTTATCATCTTTTCAATTTTTCCCTATTTGAAAAGTATTCAAACCAATGAATTCTTAAAAAGTATAATAGAAATAATAGTTATTAGCGGATTAGAAGTAACCATATTTTTAATTGTCAGTTATATATTAAAAATAGAACCGTTATTTCATCTTAAAGATTTTTTGTATAATTTAATTGGTAAGATAAATGAAACAAGAAATTAGAATAATAAAAGATCAAATAGAAAAAAATTACTTCAAATATTTCCCTGAAATAGCTAACTCAATAATTAATGTTCGCGTTTTAAAGAATCGAAGCTTGATTAAACATCATGATTCGAAAGCCAGATATCAATGTATTATTTCAGTTAGAACGAAAGATTATGATAATTTTGAGAAAAGAATATTTGCCAAAAAAATGCCATCTGATTTAGCTAAAAAAGAAGCAGAAAATCTTAAAAGGTTAGGAAATTATTCGCTAGATGAAATGGTTCCACATTTTTTTGATTTTATTGAAAACGATATCATTTTAATGGAGTACATCTATACATCGCATGAGTTATTGGTAGAAATTTTAAAGACTCCTTCCTTTGTTTCTAAAAAAAGAAAAAATAAAACAGAAGATTTAATAAAAAAAGTAGCTTTATGGCTATGTGAATTCCAGGAAAAATGTTATATAGATAAGACTAGTTTGATTGAATATATTCCGATGGTTGAGAAAGAATTGAATACCATTCCTTATTTTATAGCTGAACAAAAGGAAAATTTATTGTCTAGAATTAAGGAAGAATCTAAAAAAATAAATAAAGTTCCTCGTGTAATTTCTTCTTTGGGTTTTTGTCCAAGAAATATTCTTATTACTAATAAAAATAGCTTTGTATTAATTGATTGGCCAGAATTGACGGAAACTTATATTTACCAAGATTTGCACCATTTTCTGGTTAATTTACAAAATAGAACTAGACATAAAATAATTTTCAGTCAAAAGCATATTAATAATTTTCAAAAAATATTTTTAGAAACCTATAAAACTAATTCATCCTTTGAGTTTTCAGAAAAAGCTTATCAACTTACTAGGAAAATGTATCTAATATATTTTTTATATGATTTTTATCAGGAATATGGAAATAAAATTTTTACATTAAAAAAATTTATCTTTTGGCAGTATAATATAAAACGAATCACTGATGAGTTAATTCATTACGCTGGGGAAAATAAATGAGTAGCTACAACAATTTTCTAAATACTAGACGGAAAAAATTCAAGAACTTAACAAATCTATATAAGGACAAAAAAGACGTTAGAAAATATTGGTCTCAAGTTGGCATACATCAGTTACCTCAAGAAGAAGCTCTAAAACTAAAAAATAAACTAATTTATGAAAATAGTTGGCAGACAATAATAGAAGCATTAATTGAATCTGGGAATCTTCATGATGGGGAAAGGATTTTAGACGCAGGTTGTGGTTGGGGAAGAGTAATTTTAGGATTAAAAAAATATTTGCCTAATTCACATTTAGTTGGATTGGATATTACTGAAAAACTACTGGATAAAGCTCAAATGCTCATTACTGAAGAGACAGGAGATGCTAAAAGTGTTGAATTTATAGTTTCGGATATAGATTCGCTTCCTTTTGGGAGTGGATCTTTTGACAAAGTAATATCTAATAGAGTACTGCAGTATGTACCAGATCCCCTAAAGACCATAAGCGAGCTCAAAAAGGTGGCTAAAAAAAATGGACGAGTCATTGTAGGAATACCTAACAAACTTAATCCATTTTATACATTTAAATATCACACCAAACTTTACTCGCCTTTCGAAGTTAAAAATTGGTTTAAGCAGCTTGGTTTTTCAGACATTAAAATAAAAATAATACGTTTTTTACCTTTTGCCCACCATTTTAAACTCGGCTCTAAAATTATGATCTTAGAAAAAATTGGTCAGCGTACGCCTTTATTAAAATGGATTGGTGCAGTAATTTTGATATCTGGTAAGGTTTAGTATGAAAATTTTCATGATAGGACAAAAAGGAATTCCAGCTACTTATGGCGGTATAGAGAGACATGTTGAGGAAATAACAAAAAGATTGGCAAAAAAACATGAAGTTTTTGTTTTTTGTCGTTCTTATTATACAAAACTTTCAATTAATAATTATAAAAATGTTAATTTAATAAAGCTACCGACGATTCGCACGAAATATTTAGATACACTTATTCATACTTTTTTGTGCTATCTCTATGTTCTTCCTCGAAAGGCCGATATAATTCATATTCATGCTTATGGTCCTTCCTTATTTTTGCCATTTTTAAAACTTAAGAGAAAAACGAAAATAATTGTAACAGTTCATGGGCTAGATTGGAAAAGAGCAAAATGGGGGAGGGTAGCTAGTGCTGTTTTAAAGATGGGGGAGCATCTTATCGTTAAATATTCCAAGGTTATTATTGTTATTTCGGAAAACTTAAAAGCTTATTACCAGAAAACTTATCAAAAGAAAACATTTTTTATATCAAACGGTGCGGTTATTTATCCAATGCAGCCTTTAAAAAAAATGATGAGATATAACTTAGAAGCGCAAAAATATATTTTAAGCGTAGCTCGTTTGGTTCCCGAAAAAGGTATTCACTATTTAATTAGGGCTTTTAAAAATATTAAGACAGATATGAAGTTATTAGTTGTCGGTGGTTCTTCTCATAGCACTTCCTACATTGATAATTTAAAAAAAATAGCCCAAAGCCATAGAAATATTATTTTCACCGGTTATCTATATAATAATGATTTGCAAGAGCTAAATAGCAATGCTTATTTATATGTTCAACCATCTGACTTAGAGGGAGGTGTGCCTATCACTCTTTTAGATGCTTTAAGCTTTAATACTGTAGTATTAGTAAGTGATATACCCGAGCATATGGAAATTATTAAAAATAACTTAGGATTTTATTTTAAGGCAGGAAATGTAAATTCTTTAGAAGAACAATTAGAAAAAATTATAAATAACTCTGAGTTAATTATGAATATTAAAAAAAATAAGCCAGAAAATTACGTGAGAAAACATTTTTCATGGGACAAATCAGTAAAAAAAATAGAAATTTTATATCAACAAAAATAGAATTATATTATGCGAGATATTAAAGTAAAATTTAAGCTTAAGTCCTTACCGAAGTTGTCTAAATCGGATTTATCACCACAACCGATTTCCAAAAAACAATCTTCGTTTAAGGTTTCTAGTCTAAATTCGACAAGTCAAAAAAAAAGACCATTATTTTTTAAATTAGGATTAGCTATTTTAGGCTTAGTTATTGTTTTTATGCTGGGTATTTTTTCAGGCAGGACGATGAAAAAAGCCTACATCGATGCATTACAAGGCAAGGACAATGTCGAAAATATCTTATCAATAAATTCAAGCGATAAAGACTTCAATTCTAAGGTTACTGAAATGCGGCAAGATTTGGATGAAGCGGAAAATAACTTTTTACAAGCAAAAAAAGAGACGAGAAAAATTTCTTTTTTAGCCGCAATGCCGATTTTAGGAGAAGCAACTTCATCAGTAGATAATTTGGTAAATTCAGGCCTATTAACTGTAAGAGCAGTAAATAACCTGGCTCGTGAAGGTAGCTATTTTTACGATTATTTTTTAGAGAATCATGTTGATTTAGGAAAAATATCTGACAATCAAATAAAAGATATTGTTATTAAATTTAGTGGGATAAAACCGACTCTGGATTCTTCTTTATCAGATGTAAAACATGCCAAAACAAGTCTTAACCAGATACCGTTTTTTTTAAAAATTGGCAAGGTAAAAACGATCACTGATAAACTGTCTAATGGTTTAGGCAGATTAGATGAATTTTTGTCAATCAGTTCAGACTTGGTTAATTCTATACCGAAATTATTAGGAGTTCAGAATAACCAAAAATATTTACTTCTCTTTCAAAATTATGAAGAATTGCGTCCATCGGGTGGTTTCTTAGGTACTTATGGTATTTTAATCTTAAAGAATGGCAAAATTGAAGATCTCAAAACTGATAACATTTACAATTTGCATATTTGTCTTCAAGACGTCGAACCGCCGAAGCCAATAAGAACCGTTAATCAGCAATTTTGCATTCAAGATTCTAATTGGTCGCCGGATTTTCCAACTTCAGCAAAACAAGTAGAATTATTTTTAGAAAAAGGTAAGACCGATACTCAATTTAACAATTTTGATGGCGTTATTGCCTTTGATCCTAAAGTTTTAGAGTATCTCTTAGAAGTTGTTGGACCTACACAGGTTGAGACACCTGATTATTCGTATATTTTTACATCAACTAATGTAGTTGATATTTTAGAAAGACAGACTAAACCAGTTTCTGTTGAAACTTACGGAATAGGAGAATTCATGTCTCGTCGAAAAGAAATAATAGGTGAGCTGTTTAATGTTTTAATGAAAAAGACATTTAATTTACCTAAAGAAAAATGGTTAGACTTAGCGTATTATTTAAAAAAATCATTGGACGAAAAACACATACTTATTTATTCTCATGATAATAAATTACAGGAAATTATCTCTGAACATAATTTTGGTGGAGAGATTAAGACAAATAGCGGGGACTACTTATGTATAATCGATGCAAATCTTGGTGCTAATAAATCGAATCCATATCTGGAACAGAACATATCATATGATATTGATTTATCGCGAAAAGATCCTCAGGCTACTCTTAAGCTAAAATATTATCTAAATAGTCCAAAAACTTGGAAAGTTGGAGACCATCTTTCATATACACGAGTATATGTCCCTAAGGGAAGTAAACTTATTGAAAGTCAAGGAATAGAAAAACCGGAAACCTTTACAGAATTAGACAAGACAGTATTCGCTGGTTGGGTAAAAGTTCCAGTTTTAGAGCATCGAGAATTTAAGTTAGTTTATAAACTTCCTTCTGATATATTTAAAGATAACTTTAAATACCATCTTTTATTCCAAAAACAACCAGGGATAATTAATACTCCGATCGAAATAAAAGTTAATTTACCAAAATCGGGGATGATTTTTGAAGTTTTCCCTAATCCCACAATAAAAAACAATCAAATAATTAACTGGATTTCTGATTTAGAAACAGATCGAGAATTCTATATAAAATAAAATCCCAAAAGTAAATTATTTTATGAGATTTTATTATATAGCAAAAATAATATAAAATATTTTAACATTTTTAAATCATGCCGTTATCGTCTAGTGGTTAGGACGCATGGTTCTCAACCATGTAACCGGGGTTCGACTCCCCGTAACGGCATTATATAATTAGGATTACGGTAGGCAGGTCATCCATCAAACGGGAGTTCGATTCTCCCTAGGGCTGCCAATATTTAAATTAATTATTACAATGCTTAATGTCGTTTTTCATAAAAAATATTTAGATTATGGTTTTGGCGAAGGTCATCCTTTTTGGCCGGAGCGAGCCAAGGTTTTTTTGGAGATTTTAAATAAGAAGAAATTTGCTTATCAGTTAGTCAAGCCAGAGAAAGCAACTAATGAAGATATATTATTAGCTCATACACCTAAATATCTCGAAAGACTGAAACAGATGGTCAAAGCTGGTCGTGGTTACTTATCTTTAGATACGCCAGTTGATAAAAAAAATTTAGAAGCTGCTTATTATTATGTCGGTGGCACTATTAAAGCTTGCAACGCAGCGCTGGAAGAAAAATTGGTAGTTAATACTTTAGGCGGTCTGCATCACGCTGAAAGTAATAATTCTTCCGGTTTCTGTATCTTTAATGATCACGCTATTGCTATTTGTAAATTACAAAAAGAGCGAAAAATAAAAAAAGCATCAGTTCTCGATTTGGATGTTCATGCCGGCAATGGAACCCAAGAGATTTTTTATGCCGACCCATCAGTTTTAGAAGTTTCTATTCACCAAGACCCGACTAATTTTTATCCAGGAACAGGTTTTGCCTGGCAGAAGGGTGAAGGCAAAGGAAAGGGCTTTAATATTAATATTCCGCTTCCTACTGGAACAAAAGAAAAAGAATATTTGTGTACCTTAGATAAAGTTTTACCTAAAATTACAGAGTTTGCCCCGGATCTGCTGGTGGTTATTTTAGGCGCCGATACTTATAAAGGTGATTCACTAGCTTCTTTTGATTTAGAAAAAAATACTTATGGCAAAGTAGCACACAGGTTAAAAAATTTCCATAAAAAGGTAATTCTTTGTGCTGGTGGCTATTCAAAAGAGGTTCCAGAAATCTGGTTAGAATTTGTGAAAAGTTTAAATTAAGATTAAAATAAGAATAATTATAAAGGGCTTGATAGATGAATGTTTTTATCTCTTTTATCTCTGTTCTAATCGGCTATCTTTTAGGATCTATAAATCCGGCCTATTTTTTAGTGAAATACTTAAAAAAGGTCGATATTCGTGAATACGGCGATAAAAATGCTGGAGCAACTAACGCTTATTATATATTAGGTAAGAGATCGGCAGCATTAATTGCTATTTTTGATCTAAGTAAGGGTGTTATATCAATGGGAGTAGTTTATGTAATAGGTGCTCCTTTGCTTTTTATTTATCTTGCAGGAATAGCAGCAATTGTGGGCCATATTTTTCCGTTCTATTTAAATTTCAGAGGAGGACAAGGTGCAGCTACAACAATCGGGTTACTTCTGACTTTTTTATTCTTTATTTTTGCCAACCACAGAATGCCGATTTCGGTTTTATTTTTACTTATTGGCTATACAATAATAATTAAATTCATAGTTCAAGAAAGTCACATAATGGCTCTTTTTGATTTGCCTTTTCTGGCATTTTGGATACTATATTATAATTATCAAAATATTGATCTCCTAATTATTTTTTCTTTAATAGTGATTTTGTTTGCATTTTATATTAATGCTATTAGCCTTGTTACTAATAGAGCAACTTTTAAGATAAAACCAGCTGTAAAAAAAGAATTCTTACATTGGCGGGTATTTTTAAGACCTTTGGCAATAGTTTTTCCTTTGCTTTATTTCTATTTTGACAAGAAAATGGTCCTAATTATTATTGGTGCCGTAGCTTTAATTTTTTTAGTGGCAGATATTTCAAGGTTATCCATAAAAAGACTCAATGAATTATTATTTAAAAGTGCGGTGGAAATTTTTCGCGAAAAGGAACACAAAAGATTTTCTTCGATAAGTATTTTTTTAGTAGCCTGCTTCTTAACGATTCTATTATTTGAAAAAAATCTAGCCATAACCGCTATTTTATTTTTAACTTTTGGTGATATATCTGCCAAGTTTTTTGGTTTACAATTCGGTCGTACTAGATTTTTTAACAAAACACTTGAAGGAGCACTGGCTTACTTTTTAGCTTGTTTTTTAATTGGTCTATTACTATCCAATTTTATTGAATTATCTTTACTATTAATTTTATTAGGATCATTGGCTGCGGCTCTAGCTGAAGTTTTGCCTTTTGGGGTTGATGATAATTTTATTGTACCTTTAATTAGTGCGGCTGTAATGTGGGTGACAAAAGTATTTTAGTTTTCATGCTTGCTTACATCAATAAATTATTGACATTTTTTCTATTTTGGAGTATAATTAAGGCATAGTATGAATTATTTAATATAAAGATAGGAAAAAGCTATGTTGACTCTAAAGAAAGAAGAAGTCGATAAAATGATGAAGCTTAAAGGAAACGTAATAGGTGTTATTTTACAGGGACATTTTGATTACATTAGAGATTTAAAAGGAGAAAATGGGGTAAAGGCGGTTGAGGCAAGATTAAAAGAGTTAGGCTATCCACTTAAAGCCGAAAACATAATTAATGTGAAATGGTATCCAGAATCCATAGCTTGTTTAATTACTCTTGTTTCTGTAGAGGTATTTGGCTGGGATAGAAAAGATGTTTTTGAAATGGCTTATCAAGCCCCTAGATATTCATTTGTAGTAAAATTACTAATGCAACACTTTTTGCAGATAGAAAAAAATTTTAGAATGGCTCCCACTTATTGGCACAAACACTTTGATTTTTCAGAAATGGAAACAGCTGGATTTAGTGAAAAAGAAAAATACGGCATAATTATGATAAAAGATTTTCATAAGTATCATCCATTAATTTGCGTTTATCATCAAGGTTATTTTACAAGAATAACTGAATTAATGTTAGGGAGTAAAGAGGTAAAAGTTAATCATACACGGTGTCTTTTTAAGGGTGATCCTTATGAAGAATTCAAAATCACTTGGAGGTAAAATTCATGGCCAAATTTAAACTGACCAAAAAAGAAGCCGATAGAATAATGAAGGTAAAAGGTAATACAGTCGGGGCAGTTTTAAAAACCGATTATCAATTTATTTTAAGTAAGAAAGGTGAAGAAGGAGTAAGGAAAGTTGAAGCAAGATTAAAAGAACTCAATTGTCCAGTCAAATTTAAAGAGATATCTACTTTTAAATTGTATCCTGAATCTCAGGGCTGTTTAACAATGTTGGTCATGCTTGAAGTTTTTGGTTGGGACGAATCCAAGGTCTTTGATTTAGCCTATCATGCTCCTTTTAATTCACAGGTTACTAAATTTATAGTCGGGAATCTTCTTAGTGTTGAAAAAGCTTTCCAAAACGCATCAACTTACTGGCGTAAATTTGCGGATTTTGGTGATTTAAGTTCTCCTGAATATAATATAGAAAAAAAGTATGGCGTTTTACGTTTAGAAAATTTTAAAAAGTATCACCCCACTGCTGAGGAATATATGAGAGTTTTCCTTATAAGGCTCTTTGAAATTATCACTCAAAGTAAAAATGTAAAAGTAGTACTAACAAAATCTCTTTTCAAAGGTGATACTTACGATGAATTTAAAATTACGTGGAAATAATGTATGTTAAAAAGAGAAGAATTAGATCAATTAATGCAAATTAAAGGTGAAGTTAGGGGAGTAGTTTTTCACACTGATGCAGCTTATGTTTTGGAAAAAGAAGGTGAAGAAGGAGTAAAAAAACTAGAATCAAGAGTAAAGGAATTAAGTTACCCTATAAATTACAGAAATCCTCAAATAACTGGCTGGTATCCGGTTGGCCTAAGAATGATTTCGCTTTTATTAGTAAAAGATGCATTCGGTTGGAGTAATGAAAAAATTAAAACAATGGGTAACACAGCTCCAAAATTTTCTTTTATCATTAAAATTTTAACCAAATTTTTTATCTCAATAAGAAAAATAGTAGAAAAATCTCCCCAAACTTGGAATAAGCATTACAGAAATATTGGAAAATTAGAGGGTGTTAAAGTGGATGAGCGAGGCAAAGAAGCTATTTTACGTTTAAGTGAATTTAAGGTACATCCGCTTTTTTGTCTATATCTGGAAGGATTTTTTGCTAGGGTTGCTAGTTTAGGTTTGACCAGTAGAAAAGTTGAATGTAAAGAGACAAAATGTGTTTTTCGCGGAGCACCTTATAATGAATTTAAAATTACCTGGAAGTAATAATGGAAGATAATCAAGAAAAGGTCCAAAGGCTAGAAGAAGATCTATTTGATTTAGAAAAATATATTTCTGATATTTGGCGATTTTTACCAATACCAATTGCTTATTTAAATCCTTTAGGGATTATTTTGGATATCGATCATTCAGTTTTAGAATTATTAGGCTACACAGAAGAGGAAGTGATTGGTAGAAGTTTAAAAGATCTTTTTTCTCGTAAAAAAGAAATAGAAGATATAGAAAAAGAGACTTTGAGACAAGGTATGACCAAGGATCGAGAATTAGTCATCGAAACTAAAACAAATCAAGAAATTCCAGTTTATATTTCAACAATGGCTCGAAAGGAAGAAGGAGGAGAAATTATCGGTTATTTTGTTTCAATGATTGATATTTCTGAACAAAAAAAGGCAGAAAATAATTTAAAAACTCATGCTAAAGAATTAGAACAGAAAAATAAGGAATTAGAAGATGCTAGAGAGGCAATGCTTAATATCTTAGAGGATTTAGAAGTTGAAAAAAATAAATTACAGGAAGCAAACGTTAAGAGTGAAGCTATTTTATCCAGCATAGGCGATGGCATAATTGCAACTGATAAAGAAGGTAAGGTTATTATTATTAATAAATCAGCTGAAAATATGCTTGGCTGGAGCGCTAAAAGTATTATTAGTAAATCAGTTGCTGATTTTATTCCGATGCAAACCGAAGATGAATTAATAGTTCCAATAGATAAACGTCCCATGGTACAAGCATTAGAGACTAGTAAAAAAATTAGCACAAATATTTATTATTATGTTCGTAAGGATAAAACAAGATTTGCTGCCGGGATTACAGTAACGCCGATTATACTTAATCGAAAAACAATCGGGGCTATTGAGGTATTCCGTGATATTACTAAAGAAAGAGTAGTTGATAAAGCAAAAACTGAATTTGTTTCCTTGTCATCTCATCAACTACGTACTCCACTTTCAGCTATAAGCTGGTATACAGAAATGTTATTGGCAGGTGATGCCGGTAAAATAAATGAGTCGCAGAAAAAATATCTAGAAGAAATATACCGTGGCAATAAAAGAATGGTTGAACTAGTTAATGCCCTACTTAATGTTTCTAGAATAGAATTAGGCACTTTAGCTATTGAACCACAGCCAACAAAAATCACGGAAATTATTGATAGTGTACTTTCTGAACTTCAACAGCAAATTAAAAATAAAAATCTTAAACTAATTAAAAACTATAGTCCGGGACTACCAAAAATTAACATTGATATAAAGCTGATGCGAATTGTTTTTGAAAACCTTCTATCTAATGCGACCAAATATACACCAATTAAAGGCATAATAACAATTATAATTTCAGCTCAAAAACCAGATATCTTGATCAAAATTAAGGATAGTGGTTACGGGATACCTAAAGAAGAACAGTCAAAAATGTTCTCTAAATTTTTCCGAGCCAATAATGTAAGAGAAAAAGAAACTGAAGGAACAGGTTTAGGTCTATATATTGTTAAATCAGTAGTTGAAGAATCCGGCGGAACCATCAGATTTGAATCTAGAGAAAATAAGGGAACAACTTTCTATATTACTTTTCCACTTCAGGGAATGAAAAAGAAGAAAGGAACTAAGGGCTTGACTGAATCAAAATTTTAATATACAATTAAAGCAAATTCAATAAAAAAAAAGAGGAGTATTTATGAAAAATCAATCTTACAAAAATAAAACAATTTTGGTACTAGAAGATGAACGACCTTTGCTTGAGGCAATTAAAATAAAGCTGCGATTGAATGATTTTGGCGTTGTTACAGCTCGCTCAGTTAAACAAGCTTTGTCTTATATTAAAGATATAAAAGAAATAAACGCTATTTGGCTTGATCATTATTTATTTGGCAAAGAAAATGGATTAGATTTTGTAGCTGTAATGAAAAATAATAAAAATTGGCGGAAAATTCCTATTTTTATAGTTTCTAACACAGCTAGTCCAGAAAAAGTGCAATCTTATCTTGCCTTGGGAGTAAATAAATATTACACAAAAGCAGATTTTTCACTTGATCAAATTATTTTCGACATTAAAGACTATTTTAATAAATTAAATACAAAGAATAAATAAAAAATATGGCTGAGATTAAGAAAAAAGTTTTAATCGTTGAAGATGAAAAACCATTAAGAGAAATTCTAAAAGACAAATTTAAAGTTAGTGGTTTTCTTACTTTTGGAGCAAAAGATGGAAAAGAAGGACTATCCATTGCTCTTAAAGAACATCCCGATATAATTTTACTTGATATTATCATGCCAATAATGGACGGAATGACAGTACTTAAGAAATTGCGTGAAGATCCGAAAGGTAAAAATATTCCAGTTATTTTGTTAACTAATTTAGCTGACGACCAAAAAGTTGCTGAAGCAACCGAAGAGGGAGTTTATGGCTACTTGGTAAAATCTGATTGGAAAATTGCCGATGTAGTAAAAATGGTTGAAGAACGATTAGGCTCATAAATTTTATTAAAAAATAGCCTTTTTCAAAAAAGGCTATTTTTTTGAACTTCGAAATGGTTTTTTTATTTAATTAAATAATTTAATTTTTGGGTCAATTTCTCTTTTGATTCTAAACCAATAGTTTGATCAACAATTTTACCATTCTTGAAAAAAAATAAAGTAGGTATAGCAGTGACTTTATACTCATCCGACAATGCTGAATTTTCATCTACATTAATCTCACCAAAGTCTACTTTACCAGTAAATTCTTTTGCTAGTTTTTCAATAATTGGACGAACCATCTGACAAACGCTACACCAAGGTGCCCAAAACTCAATCATTACCGGCTTTTTATTTTTTATAACTCTTTCCCTAAAATTTTTATTAGTAATTTTAATCATATTTCCTTTTATTATCTTAATTCAATTATAAATCAAGAATATATATTAGAACAGGTTTTTATATGTTGGAAATGCATTTCTAAGATGTTAAAATGATTAAAGATTATTATTTTGTATAAAATTTAAGGAGAATCTATGGCAGTAGATTTACAAGAAGTTATTAATAGTATCAACTATGGAATTATAACCATTGATAATGAGGGTAAAATTGTTCAATCCAATCCTGCCGCTAATCAAATTTTTAGTAATAAAGGTCAAAATTTAGTTGGCACTGATATTAGATCCAATTCCAAACTTAAAGATATAATAAATATTTTAGATAGAAAAGATAAAAAGACTTATAAAGTTAGAATGAAATTAGGAGATAAAAAACAAAAAATCTACCGGATGGATATTTTTCCTATTTTACAAGGTAAAAAATTAGATGGACAAACTATCTTAATAGAGGATTTAACTCAGGAAGCAGTTTTAATGGAAACATTAATGGATTCTTTTACCGCAAATTTAAAAGCTTCAGAAATATTAAATTATTCAAAAAATAAAAAAGGTTCTCCTCAACTGAAAGCTTTGCGCCAATTAAAAAGTTTGATATCACAAAAATTGCAAGTTCCAGTCAGTACAATATCTGAATATACCGGAATGATTTTAACCGGTAAGGCACGCGAACTACCAAAACAAGCGCAAGAACTTTTAAGGTCTGCTTATCGAGGTAATGAGTTATTGATAAAAACAATTAATAATGTTTTAGACACTTTTGACTTAGAAAGTCCGGACATTGTAATTAAAAAACAGAATAATGTAGATATAAATAAACTAATTGAACAAATAATTTCTGATTTTGATGAACAAGTGAAGGCTGAAGGATTAAAGCTGATTTATAAAAAATCGGACATTAAATTACCTTTATTAAATATAAATTCTTCAATGATTGATAAGGTTTTAAAGCACCTAATTGATAATGCGATTAAATTTACTAAAAAAGGTTCGATCACTATTTTGGCGAAAAAAGAGAAAAATCAAATTACTATTAGTATTAAAGACACTGGAATTGGGATTTCAGCTCATGAACAAAAATTTTTATTTCAAAAATTTTTGAAACTGAATAAAACTGGTGCAGAAAGCGAAGACTTAGGATTAGGCTTATATATTTGTAGAATGATTGTCGAAAAACATAATGGCCAGATTTGGGTAGAAAGTAAAAAAGGCAAAGGCTCTATTTTTAGCTTTTCTTTACCTTGTTAATTATTTTCTACTAATTAGATAACCTTATAATTCTATAGTGAACTCTGGTTCCATCTGGTAATTTAAAATTAGAGTCGAAATTTTCAGTCTTCCCTAATAGTGACCGACCAAGTGGTGATGTTATTGAAATTTTCCTTTTAGCAAGATTACTTTCTTGAGAGTGAGACAGAATGTACTGATAGCATTCACCTTCCATCTTTATATAAACTTTCGACCCGATATCAATTGTTTTTGTCATATACTCTCCTTTATTTTTACACTTGACTTTTATTTTTTATCTTTTATAATAGAAATTGCCTCTAAAAAAGAATTTCTGTTTCTTTTTTAAGCAAAAGTCCTATTTACGGACAAGGATAGTTGGTTTACCTTCCAGGGAAATACCAGCTATCTTTTTATATTAAATTTTAAAAATCACCCCATTTAAGGGGTGATTTTAGGAGATGGATGCAGAATTTGGAGAGAAAAAGAGCCCTTGAATATCAATTCATAGCTTAATTTCTTTATTTTTGCTCTCATACACTCTCTATTATTGTTTATATCATTATAATTTTAACTGTAATTAACTGTCAATGAAATATTAGGTTGATCGTTTAGAAATGCTTATATATAAGCAAAAAATGGCTTTACCCTATTTATTTTTTATTTTTTCTGGATATTAAATATACCTTTTGTCCACAAATTGTCCACTTAATGTCCACAATTTTTCTATATTGGCTTAAAGGATTGACTCAAAAACACTAATAGTTTATCATCTAAAGGAACTTTAAATTATTATAAAACTGATCTCATAGAAAGGAGAACATCATGAAAAAATTCAGTAAAGGTATGAGTAAATACATACGTAAACGTAAATCTGAGTTACGCAAGCAGTATATTGATTTAGAAGAACAACAGAAAGCCATTAAGGAATTTTTAGAGAGTTTAAGGGTGGAAAAGAAATAGAATGACTTATAACTAAAACTAATAAATGGCCTATTGTTTAATAAAATATGAATAAAAACGATAGGTCTTTTCTTGACCCAGGATGCTAATCTTAATATACTAAATAATAGTAAAGTAATATTTAAAACTACATGCAACGTATTCTATCTCAAGAAATACCAAAGCATATTGGTAAAAAAGTAAAACTGGAAGGTTGGGTTAATGCTCGGCGAGACCACGGCAAAATAATTTTTATTGATTTAAGGGATAAAACTGGTTTAGCTCAAATAGTTTTTGTTCCAAATAATAAAGAATTGTATAAGGTAGGGGACAGCTTAAAACCCGAATACGTCATATCCATTGAAGGATCAGTAAATAAACGACCAAAGGGCATGGAGAATCCAAAGCTGATAACTGGTGAAGTTGAAGTTTTAGCTGAAAAAGTTGAAGTTTTAGCTGAATCAAAAACTCCGCCTTTTGAAATTAATGAGGATAAAAAAGTAGATGAGGCGGTTCGCTTAAAGTACCGTTATTTGGACTTAAGACATGAAAGAATGAAGCAAAATTTAATCTTAAGACATAAAGCAATTAAATTCATCCGTGATTATCTTGACCAAAAGGACTTTATTGAAGTAGAAACTCCACTCTTAACTAAAAGTACTCCTGAAGGAGCTAGAGATTTCTTGGTTCCTTCAAGACTCCAAAGGGGCAAATTTTATGCTTTACCTCAGTCTCCTCAGCAATATAAACAGCTTCTAATGGTAGCTGGTCTTGAGAATTACTTTCAAATTGCTAGATGTTTACGCGATGAAGATCAAAGAGGAAATCGGCAAGCTGAACATACACAGCTAGATTTAGAAATGAGTTTTGTAACTCAGGAGGATATTTTAAAAATTTATGAAGGCCTTCTAATAGCACTTGTGAAACAATTATTTCCTAAGAAAAAAATTACTAAAGCGCCATTTCCTCGTTTGAAATATGATAATGTTATGAAAAAATATGATACTGATAAACCGGATTTGCGAAAAAATAAAAAAGACCCTAACGAATTGGCTTTTGTCTGGATTATTGATTGGCCAATGTTTGAGTGGAATAAAGATGAAAAGCGCTGGGATCCGCATCACCATATATTTACTGCACCGAAAGAAGAAGATTTTAAATTACTTGATGAAGCTCCAGTTAAAGTTCGAAGCTGGCAACACGATCTAGTTCTAAATGGCCACGAAATTGCCGGTGGCAGTATTAGAATAACTAATCCAAAGGTTCAGAAAAAAGTTTTAGAATTAGTGGGCTTATCTAATGAAGAAATTAAAAAAAGATTCGGGCATATGTTTACTGCTTTCGAATACGGAGTTCCGCCTCATGGAGGGTTAGCTTCAGGCCTTGACAGATTGTTTATGATTTTAGCTAACGAATCAAACATTCGTGAAGTAATTGCTTTTCCTAAAACTGGTGACGGGCGGGACTTAATGATGAATGCACCCTCTGAAGTTGATGATAAGCAGTTAAAAGAATTACATATTAAAATAAGAAAGGATTAAAATTATGCCAGAGGTAAAATTTGACGACAAAAAATTAAAATCAGTTATTGAAAGCATTCTTTTTGTAGCGGAGAAGCCAGTTTCCATTAAAGAGCTAGCTGAAATTTCTGGAACTTTTATTCCACAGGTACAACAATCTTTGGCTTTTTTAATTGAGGCTTATAAGGATAAAGGTATTAATATTATACGCAAGGGTAATTACGTTCAGTTCTCAACTAGTTCCAAAAATACTAAATTTATAGCCAAATACTTAAATGAAAATATTCAGAAAAAACTAAGCAAGGAGGCATTGGAAACTTTGGCTATAATTTTTTATCGCCAGCCAATTACTCGTGCCGAAATTGAAAAAATAAGAGGAGTTGATTCAGAAAGTGTTTTGCAACACTTACAGATTAAGTGTCTAATTGCTGCAGTGGAAAGGAAAAAAATTCCAGGCAAACCTATTGTATATGGTACTACGATGGAGTTTGTCCAATATTTTGGACTCGATAATCTAAAAAAATTAATGGAGTTAGGAAAAAAAGAGACGATTTCTGAATCTGATCAAGATTCAGAATTAAAGTTAGGCCTTGATACCATAAAGAAAAAAGAGAAATAGTCTATGATTGTAAAAATCCTTATTATCTCTTTAATCTTGGTCGAGCAATTAGGTTTGCCTTCTAGTTTCGCTTCAAGAATAACAAAAATGATCAACAGAGTAGAAGCAGACAAATCTTCTACTGTTTTTTTAATTTCTGATAAAGAAAATATAAATGAGCCATTAAAAATTCAAACGAAAAAAGAGGTTGTTAATTTATTTCCATTTCCTTTACCAATTAAAAAACAAAATGTTCCCGCTTTTAATTCTACCTGTCTTTCATCTTGCGTAATAGATTACAATACATCCACAATACTTTTTGATAATAATAAAAATAAACAATTACCAATGGCTTCTTTAGCTAAAATAATAACTGCTTTCATAATTCTAAAAGATAATAATCTAGATAATCTAGTAACTATTAAAGAAAACTCTACTAAAATCGCCGTAGAGGAAAGTCAGATGGGTCTTATTCCCGGAGATAAAATAAAAGTAAAGGATCTACTCTACGGACTTTTAGTCTACTCAGCTAATGATGGAGCTAAGGCTTTGGCTACCTATAAAGCTGGTTCTGAAGAGAAATTTATTAAACTAATGAATAATGAAACGAAAGAATTAGGACTGAAAAACACTCATTTTACTAGCGTTTCAGGTATAGATACACCCAGTCAATATTCTTCAGCTTATGATTTAGCCCTTTTATTTAAATGCACTGTCCAGAATCCTTTGTTCTTACAAATGATCAATACTAAGGAATACAGCTTTAATTCAGTAAACGGGACTCATTATGTATTAACTAATACGGATGAGCTTTTAGGAATAGATTCAAGAATTATTGGTGGCAAAACTGGCTCAACTGATCAGGCTGGTAGATGCTTTATCAGTTTAGCTTCACAAAATGATCATAAATTAATTACTGTAGTAATGAATTGTCCTGACCGTTTCGGAGAAACCAAAAATCTATTGGACTGGACTTATAATTCATATAGTTGGTAATAAATTAATCAATTTAAAAAAAGGAGTAAATATGAACGGACAAAGCGGACAACAGCAAATTCAGATTAAAGCATCGGATGATGATCTAAAAGGTCGTTATACCAATACGATGTTTGTGGCTCACACTAAGGAGGAATTTATATTAGATTTTCTTTTGATTTCTCAACCTAATGGTGAATTAACTAGCAGGGTAATTACCAGCCCTGGACATGTTAAAAGAATTTACAAAGCTTTGGGAGAAAACATTAAGCTTTATGAGGATAAGTTCGGCAAGATTGAAGAAGCACAAGGTCCTCAATCCGATATTGGATTTAAACCTCAAAAATAATTATATAATTTAATTTTATGCGACCCTTAGTAGCTATAGTCGGCCGAGCTAATGTGGGTAAGTCGACTTTATTTAATCGTTTAATTGGTAGACGTAAGGTGATTGTTTCTGATGTTCCAGGCACTACCAGAGATCGAGTCTATGAAGAAGTTTTCTGGCAAGGGAAAGATTTTGACTTGGTTGATACAGGTGGAATTATTTTTGATCAGAAAGTTGATTACGAAAAAGACATCACCAAACAGGTCAAAGAAGCAATATCAGCAGCTGATCTGATTTTATTTTTAATTGATATAAAAGAAGGTCTCAAGATCTCTGATAAAAAAGCCTTGGAAGAGGTGAGGAAGTCAGATAAAAAAATAATTTTGGTAGCCAATAAAGCAGATAACCAAAAATTAAGAACTGAAGCTTCAAACTTAGCTAATTTAGGTTTAGGCCAACCAATAGCTATATCAGCAATTCATGGCACATCAACAGGAGATTTACTAGACGAAATAGTAAAAAATTTGAAATTTTCTAAGGTTTCCTCATTAAAAAGTGAAGAAAATATAACTAAAGTAGCCATTGCCGGGAAGCCTAATGTCGGTAAATCTTCTCTATTTAATAAGCTTATTGGTAAAAACCAAGCTATTGTTTCGGATATTCCTGGGACAACGCGTGATGTTATTAACACAAAGGTTAAAATCGGAGAATTTGATTACTTATTTCTGGATACCGCTGGTTTACGTCGAAGAACAAAAGTAAAAAAACAAATTGAATATTATAGTGTACTTCGAGCTATACGTGCCATTGGAGAATCGGATATTGTGTTACTTTTAATTGATGCTACAGAAGGTGTTGCACGGCAAGATTTGCATATAATTGCTGATATTATTGAAAAGGGCAAGGGGCTAATAATTTTAGTCAATAAATGGGATTTATCAGGCGATACTTCGATTAATTTCTATATTTCTTATCTGCAAAAGAAAATTACTTTTGTTTCTTGGGCGCCAGTTATTTTTATTTCCGCTAAAAATGGAAAAAATATTTCTAAAATCTATGAATTAATTGAAAAAGTCAAAGAAGAAAGAACTAAAAGAATTAAAATCAAAGAACTAAATAATCTTATTTCAAACGCAATTATTAAAAAACCGTCACCTAGGAATAAAAAATCTAAATCTAAGTTTTTTTATACTACACAGGCAAAAGGTATCCCGCCAACTTTTGTTATTTTCGTTAATAAAAAGGAGATTGTTCGACAATCTTTTCTACGTTATTTAGAAAACCAAATTCGTGATAAATATGAGTTTATCGGTACACCAATAAGAATTATTTTAAGAAGTAAAAAATGAAAATAAGTATTATTATCCCAACACTAAACGAAGAAAAATATCTTCCAAATTTATTGAAAGATATAAAATCGCAGAATTTTAAAGATTATGAATTAATCGTAGCTGACGATAATTCCACTGATAAAACACCGGAAATAGCTAAAAAATATAAGGCGGAAGTTGTTAAAGGAGGCTTACCCGGGGTTGGAAGAAACGCTGGAGCAAAAATTGCTAATGGGGATTATTTATTTTTTTTAGATGCCGATATTAGATTACCAAAGAATTTTTTAAGAGAAGTTTATAATGAAATGCAAAGACGTAAATTAGGTTCAGCTATTTGTGATTTCAGGCCTATTTCTAGACTATTGATAGATAAGGTCGGTTATAAAGCAGCCAATCTTTTTATGAAGCTTAATCAGTTTTCTAATCCTCATGCATCAGGCTCTTCAATCTTTGTTAAAAAAGAAATTTTTGATGAAATTGGAGGTTTTAATGAATCTTTACGATTGGCTGAAGATCATGATTTTGTAAAAAGAGCTTCGAAGTATGCTCCTTTTCGAGTGATAAGTTCAGTTTCTACAAAAATAAGTATCCGCCGGCTGGAAAAAGAAGGTCGAATTTCGTTGGCTAAAAAACTTTTACGAGTCGAATTTCATCTTGCATTTAGAGGTCAATTAAAAAAAGACGTCATTGGATATGAATTTGGTAATTACCAAGATAAGAAAAAATTGGAAAAAAGGTTGGTACAGGTGGAAAAGCAACTTGAACGAATTGATAGAAATTATAAAAAATTAGACCAGTATTTAAAAAGGGATCAGTTAACTCAAACATATAAAAATAATTTAGCTAAATTAAAAAATCAATTCTATAGTGTAAGGAAATCATTTTTGAATTTTATAAAAAATAAAGAATTATAATAAATTTTAAGATTATAGTAAGATTTAATAGGGAAAATAATGAATCTTTTCGAAGCGGAATTTGAGGAAAAACAAGATAGAAGAAGACCTTTAGCTGATAGAGTTCGACCAAGGGAATTAAAAGATTTTGTTGGTCAAGAACATATTTTAGGCAAAGGTAAAATTTTAAGAAAAGCCATAGAAGAAGATAAAATTTCTTCAATAATTTTGTGGGGCCCGCCGGGAACGGGAAAAACTACTTTGGCTAAAATAATTGCTAAGCGGACTGAATCAAACTTTATAGCATTCTCCGCTGTAGTCTCTGGTATTGCCGATGTCAAAAAGGTGATTACTGATGCCAAAAAATATTATGATTTTAATGGCAGAAGAACTATTCTTTTAATCGATGAAATCCACAGATTCAACAAGGCGCAGCAAGATGCTTTTTTACCATATGTTGAAGATGGAACAATAATATTGATTGGCGCTACAACAGAAAATCCATCATTTGAGGTAAATTCACCTTTGCTTTCTAGAGCCAAAGTATTTCATTTTCGAGAACTTTCGGATAATGAAATAATTAAAATTATAAAAAGAGTACTAAAAGACAATGAAAAAGGCTTAGGTAAATACAAAGTAAAAATTGACCAAAAAGCGCTAGATTTTCTAGCCAAAACCGCTAATGGTGACGCTAGGGTGGCCTTAAACGCATTAGAAGCGGCTGTTTTAAGCTTTAAATCAGATAAGAGTAATACTAAGGTAATTAATATAAAAACCACTCAAGACGCCCTACAGAAAAGAGTTTTAAAATATGATAAAGGGGCAGATGAACATTATGATACTATTTCTGCTTTTATCAAAAGCTTAAGGGGATCAGATCCAGATGCTGCCATTTATTGGTTAGCTAGAATGATCGAAGCAGGGGAAGATCCCAGGTTTATCGCTAGAAGAATACTGATTTTGGCTTCAGAGGATATTGGCAATGCTGATCCGCTGGCTCTTCAAATTGCTACAGCTGCTGCTTCTGCGGTCGAATTTGTTGGATTTCCAGAAGCACAACTTAATCTTGCTCAAGCAGTAACTTATTTAGCTACTGCACCAAAAAGTAATGCATCATATCTAGCTATCAATAAAGCATTGTCAGATGTTCGTAATAAAAGAGATGATCCAGTTCCTTTACATTTAAGAAACGCTACCACTGGTCTTATGAAACAATTCGGCTATGGAAAAGATTATAAATATCCGCATTCCTACCCCAGCCATTTTATTAAAGAAAATTATCTGCCAGAAAATATAAAAGGAACTAAATATTATAACCCTTCGGATCAAGGTTTTGAGCAAGAGATTAAAAAACGAATGAATAAAAATAATGATTAATCCTCAACGAGCAAAATATTTCAATTTAATTATATTTATTCTTTTAACAATAATAATTTGTTTTGTAACCTATCTAACATTTAAGCCAAATTATAAAGCACAAAGTGATTATTCAGGCAATAATACTGAAAAATTAAATAAAAAAGAACAAACTTTCAATCCAGATTTTCCTGATGTAAAAAATCAGCTAAAATCTACAGGTGAGGGAGTTAACCCTTCTGATATTTCTGAAGATAATCTTTATTTAGTTATTAAAGTGATTGATGGCGATACTTTTAAAGTTGCTAGTGGTCAATCAGTACGTCTAGTCGGAATTGATGCTACTGAACTCGGTCAGCCATATTCAGAAGAAGCCAAAAATTATTTAAAAGATTTAATAGAAGGAAAAGAAGTTATTTTAGAAAAAGATGTTTCAGAGTATGATAAATATAACCGATTATTGTGATATGCTTATTTACCACTGGAAGATGATAATTATTTGTTTATAAATCAAGAAATGGTTTTACAAGGTTTAGCTTATGCCTAGACCTATCCACCAGATATTCGTTATTCAGGGGATATTTTGAAATCTCAAGATGAAGCGCAAACAGAAAATAATGGTTTATGGGAATAAATAATTTGTCTAAAAGGAGACAAAATGGCCAATGTAGAGTATACCTGCCCTTACTGCAAACACGAATTTTATGCCGATGAGTATGAAGTGGCTATTTGCCCGGCTTGCGGCAAAGAAGTAAAAAAAGATACAACAGAGGAACCACTTTTTTAAAAAAATGAATGAAAAAGAATAAATTTTTTAGACAAAAAAGAATTATTTTTGATGTTCTGGCTATTTTGATTATTTTTGGATTATTAATTTATTTCGCCAAACCTCTTTTTAATTTCCTAGCTCAACAACAGTCTGCTGCACAATTTATTCTCAAATACGGCACTCTTGGACCACTTATTTTAATTGGCCTTGAGGCTTTTCAAGAAATGGTTGTTGGACTTCCAGGTATTACCACCATTGCTGGATTTGCATTTGGTCCAATTTTAGCAACTATTTATTCTTTGCTCGGCGGAACAATCGGCGCCATTATTGCTTTTTACATAGCTAGGCTTTTAGGCCGTCCGATTTTAGAACGTTTCATAGGAGAAGAAAAATTATCAAAATTTGATAATTTTGCTCGTGGTCGAGGCGGAGTGTTTACACTTTTCTTGTTTTTTCTTATCCCTTTTTTACCAGATACACTTGCTTGCTACACAGCTGGTCTTTCTCCACTCTCACTTCCTGTTTTTATAATAATTACTCTTTTGGGCCGCTTTCCACCAGTTTTCATAGCTGCTTTTTTGGGGTCAAAAATAAAGCTGGGTTATAGTGCTAGTTTACTTATTTATTTAATTATAATAGGATTATTTTTAGCTGTTCTTTATCTCTTCAAGAATAAAATAGAACATTATTTATTAAAGAGACAAAAATGAAATTAATTGTGGGGTTGGGAAATCCAGGCAAAAAATACGAAGAAACCCGACATAATGTTGGGTTTATGGTTTTGGATAAATTAGCCAAAAAGCTAAATTTTTCTTTTGAAAAAAAATTTAACTCAGAATTCAAAAAAGAAAGAGAAACAATCTATCTTAAACCTCAAACTTTTATGAACTTATCGGGACAGGTAGTAAAAGAAGTAGCTCATTATTACAATATTGATAATGGAAATATTTGGATCATTTATGATGATATTGATATTCCGCTGGGCGACTGGAAAGAAAAACATGAAGGAACATCCGCCGGTCACAAAGGAATAGATTCCATAATTCAAGAACTGGGGACGGATGAATTTGCCCGCCTACGAGTAGGAATTGGCAGATTAACAATTGATGCCAATGAAGACAGAAAGAAAATTGTTGAAAATTATGTCTTGAACAAATTTACTCCTGAACAAATTATAGAGATTGATAAAGTTATTCAATCTCTTGTGGAAGAGTTTATTATTCCCAAATTAATTAGTAATCAAAATGGACGATAAAAAATACTGGGTCGCCTTTGGTAAAAGTTTAAAAATTGGCTACGCGACCATATCATTGTTGTTAAAATATTTCGGCAATTTAGAAAAAGCCTGGATAGAAGGAAGACTGTCCGATTTTGAAAAAGCTGGATTAAGAAAAGACCTGGCATTGGAAATTTTAGAAATGCAAAGAAAAATTTCGCCGGATGAAGAATTAGAAAATATACAAAAACAGGGGATAGATGTTCTTATTTATAAAGATAAAGCTTACCCAAAAATTCTAAAAGAAATATTTTCACCGCCGGCTATTTTATACATTCGAGGGAAATTTACTGAAGCTGATGAATTCTCGCTTGGAGTAGTCGGAACCAGACGGTTTTCTGATTATGGAAAACAAGCAACACAAGAAATAACTTATGGATTGGCTAAGGCGGGTTTAACAACCATTTCGGGTTTGGCTGTTGGAATTGATACAGAAGCTCACAAAAGCGCTTTGGAAGCAGGAGGTAGAACAATCGCTGTTTTAGGTGGCGGAATTGATGATAAAAGTATTTTTCCAAGTGTAAATCGAAAATTGGCTGAGAAAATTATTGAGAACGGTGCAGTTATTTCTGAATATTCACCAGAAACAGCATCCTTAAAGCAAAATTTTCCAGCTCGAAACAGAATTATTGCGGGTTTATCTCTGGGTGTTTTGGTTATTGAAGCTGGTAAAGAAAGTGGAGCGTTAATAACGGCCAGAGATGCATTGGAGCAAGGAAAAGATGTGTTTGCAGTTCCTGGAGCTATTTATAGTAAAACAAGCGAAGGTTCAAATAATTTGATTAAATTGGGGGCTAAATTAGTCACTTCTTATGAAGATATCTTAGGAGAACTCAACATAGAGTCAGCCAAACGATTAATTGAAAATCGAGAAATCTTGCCCGAAAGCGACGAAGAAGCCGAAATTCTCAAACACTTATCAAAAGAGCCAATTCATATTGATTTTCTGATTCAAAAGACTAAAATGAACGCTAAAGAAGTCAATTCCACAATTACTTTAATGGAAATAAAGGGAAAAGTAAGGCACTTAGGTGGAATGAATTATATAATTGGATATTGATCATGAAAAATTTAGTTATAGTGGAATCGCCGGCTAAGGCGAAGACAATTGAAAAGTTTTTAGGCAAGGACTTTAAAGTCGAAGCATCATACGGTCATGTCCGTGATTTGCCAAAAGGCGAATTTGGCATCGATGTAGAACATAAATTTAGACCAAAGTATGTCATTCCAACTAAAGTCAGAAAAAATGTGAATGCTTTAAAAAAGGAAGTCACCAGTTTTAATATAATCTATCTGGCTACTGATCCTGACAGAGAAGGGGAGGCAATCGCTTGGCATATTGATAAAATAATTAACCTGCCAGAAGAAAAAATAAAAAGAATAGTTTTTCATGAAATTACTGAGGATGCAATAAAGAAGGCGGTTAATAATCCTTCAGGAATCAATATTAATTTAGTTAATGCTCAACAGGCCCGAAGAGTCTTAGATAGAATTGTTGGTTATAAATTATCTCCATTACTCTGGAAAAAAATCAAGGGCGGTTTATCAGCCGGTCGTGTCCAATCAGTGGCTTTAAGATTAATAATCGAAAAAGAAAGAGCAATTCAGATATTTGTTCCGCAGGAATATTGGCAAATCAAAGCTATATTTTTAAAAAACGATTCCGAATTTGAAGCTGATTTAATATCAATAAATGATAAAAAGTTAGAAAAATTGGCAATTCAAAATAAAAAACAAGCTGATAAAATTTTAGTTGATTTAAATAAGGCCCGATATAGAGTTTCAAAAATAACCAGCAAAGAACTGAAACGTTATCCAAAACCGCCATTTATTACCAGCTCCTTACAACAAGAAGCATTTAGTAAATTTAGATTTTCTACCAGAAAAACTATGGTTATAGCTCAGCAACTTTATGAGGGTATTGAACTCGAAAACAAAAATAGAGTTGGTTTAATAACATACATGCGTACTGATTCTTTTCACCTCGCATCAGAAGCAATAAACCAAATACGGAACCAAATTAAAGAAAAATTTGGACAAAATTATTTGTCACCTGATATAAAAGTTTTCAAAAGTAAATCAAAAAATACTCAAGAAGCCCACGAAGCTATCAGACCAACCTATGTCAG
>Ga0315274_10000263_pt1 | contig 80902 bp, 82 predicted proteins | sample YL17G02_20_MG_FD_203700 | JGI IMG/M metagenome (GOLD analysis project Ga0315274, IMG submission 203700) | Sediment microbial communities from Yellowstone Lake, YNP, Wyoming, USA - YL17G02_20 | ecosystem: Environmental > Aquatic > Freshwater > Lake > Sediment | place: USA: Wyoming | collected... | reverse complement strand
CCGGAGGCCGCACTGGCAGGGACGGCATCCATGGAGTCACATTCGCATCCGCCGTATTAACCGAGAGGAGCGACGAGGAGTCTAGGGGAGCCGTCCAGCTCGGAGATCCGATCATGAAGGAACCCCTAATCCACGCGGTCCTGGATGCCAACAAAGCAGGGCTGATCAGCGGTATGAAGGATCTCGGCGGAGGAGGCCTGAGCTGCGTCGTCGGGGAGATTTCTCTCTCCGGCAACTGCGGAGCCGAGGTCGCGCTCGACAAAGTACCGCTCAAAGAAGGAGGGCTGGCGCCATGGGAGATCTGGGTCTCAGAGTCCCAGGAGCGCATGATGCTCGCTGTGAAAGACGAGCACCTCCAGGAAGTCCTCGATATCTTCTCTCTCTACGACGTCCCTGCAACCCCTATAGGAAAGACCGTGAAGCACAAGACCGTCACGCTCCTCTTCAGCGGGACCCAGGTCTTCCAGATGGATCTGGATTTCCTGACGGCAGGACCCGTATATTGTCGCCCCTGCGAGGAGAAAATACCTGCATCGTCAGCGCTCGAGAACTACCCTGAGATAGTCGAGAGATACGACGACATGGTCCTCTCTCTCCTCTCGTCCCTTAACAACTGCAGCAAGGACTGGGTGATCCGGCAGTATGATCATGAAGTCCGCGGTTCCACCGTTCTGAAACCTCTGCATGGGATCCCTGGACATTCGACCCACGGCGATGCTTCTGTCTTGAAACCCGTCGAAGGTTCGATGCGCGGCCTCGCTGCCGCAGTCTCCTCGCAGCCCTGGGCAGTCGCCCTCGATCCGCACAAGGGGGGCATGCTTATCGTTGATGAGATCTGCCGGAACCTGGTCGCCGTCGGAGCGCGCCCGCACTCGATAACCGACTGCCTCAACTTCGGAAGCCCGGAGAAGCCGGAGGTCCTTGGCCTCTTCAAGGAATCCGTGAGGGGCATGGGCGAGTCCGCAGCTTACCTGGGCATCCCGATCCCGTCTGGAAATGTCAGCTTCTATAACGAGTCCCACAGTGGCACAGTCCTTCCCACTCCCGTCGCGCTTGGATGCGGGATCGTCGATGACATCTGCAGGTGCATCACTTCGGATTTCAAGGAGAGAGGGTCCTCAATCTACGTCGTCGGAAAAGTGCAGGATGCGATGGCCGGCTCCCAGTACTTCCGCGGCACCGGTTCGACCTCCTCGAAGGTCCCGTCGGTCGACCTCGGGATCCTGAAGAGCTCCATCGATTTCATGCTCGGCCTCATCTCGGGCGGCAAACTGCTCAGCTGCCATGACATATCGGACGGCGGCCTTGCTGTCGCTCTCTGCGAGATGTCGATCGGCGGTTCGATCGGAGCGGAGGTTGACCTTTCTGCGCTCGGCCAGTCGCTGCGGCCAGATGTCAAGCTGTTCTCCGAGAGCCCGACAAGGTGGATCGTCGAGGTTCCGGCCGGGAAGGAGATCAAAGCTCCGCAGGGCATCGAAGTGACCAAGATCGGGACGGTCGGCGGCGAGAATGTCATGATCTACGAGGACGAGGAGATTCTCTTCGACCGGTCGGTCGCCGACATCGAGGAGAAATGGGCCAGGAAGCTCTGGGAGATAATGGGGTGAACCTAAGATGCTGAGGAGTGAGGTCAACGTCTGCGTGCTCAGGATCGAAGGCACCAACTGCGAGCAGGAGACGCACGACTGCATCAAACGGCTCGGCGCGCGACCGGAGATAGTCCATCTCAAGCAGCTCATCGGACTAGGCATCAGGGATGAATGGAAGAGGAGCCTGGACGACTACCAGATGCTCGTTATCCCAGGTGGATTCTCCGCTGGCGACTATGTGCGTGCCGGGGCGATCTTCGCGGCGCGGCTCAGGAGCTCTTTGGCAAAGGAGATCAAGTTCTTCGTCGAGCGCGGTTCACCCGTTCTCGGCATCTGCAACGGGTTCCAGGTCCTCGTCGAGGTCGGGCTGCTGCCGGCGCTGGACGACATAATGACCCCAGTGCCCGAGGCCGTGCTCAACACGAACGACTCCAGCAGGTTCGAGTGCAGGCCGACCTTCCTCATGAACGAGAACGCGGGCAAGTGCATCTTCACATCGTCGCTCCCGAAAGGGAAGATCGTGATGTTCCCGTCGGCCCACGCCGAGGGCAAGCTCATGTTCCCCGTTGAAAAGGAGAAGAAGATGCTGGACAGGCTCGTCGTCGACGACCAGATCGTATTCAGGTACGTCGACCCGACAGGCAACTCGGCCGACTATCCATGGTGCCCGAACGGTTCGACCGCGGCCATCGCGGGGATATGCAACCCGCTCGGCAACGTGATGGGGCTGATGCCGCATCCAGAGAGGGCGTTCTTCAAGTATCTCGCTCCTGACTGGACTAGAAGGCAGGACGATCCGAAAGCCATGGGCGACGGGCACGCGATCTTCGAGTCCGCGCTGAAATACATCGAGCAGAAGTGGTAGTTCGGATCATTTGACTCATTTTTTCAGTCTAGCGGAAAAAGCATTATCTCCTCTCGAGGGAATCTGGAGTAAGGAGAATGGTTGAGGATGGGAATACTCGAATCTCTCAAACTGCGAAAGAGAAAAAAGCCTGCGGCTCCAGCTCCGGTAGTCAAGGAAACGAAAAAAATACCAATTGTCGAAGAGACGACGGAGCCAACGACGGAACCCTCCTTTTCGGACGAGATGTATATCGTGATGCACTGTCCAGAGTGCGGGAAGAGGCTTGACGGGGGCAGCAAGATTTGCAAACATTGTGGGGCAAAATTGGAGTAGCCCTATCAACAAGCCTTATCTCCTGATGAGAGGATGACTGGGCGAAGGAAATGGAGAAAAAAGTTACTAATCTAAGAAAATACTTGGAATTTACTTACTACATGATAGTTGTCGGATTACTCGTACTAATGACATATTTTGTCTTTACAGATAATGTGCTCTGTAGAAACCCTCAATGAATGATAAAAAGATCGCCTCCAACCTCCAGACATTGTACGCGAATGCCCTGAAGATCAGCTCCTTGTGCTGCTGGCAGGCGCCCCTTGCCAGCACGATGTCGCCCATCTTCCGCTTCTCGACGGAGTGAACCGTCTCGACCAGCGCCCGCCGATGGTATGCCTTGACATCGAACTTCAGCTGCTTCCTGCGGTATCGTCCCTTGAACCATATCCCCTGCCTGCCGCCCCATCTGAGAGGGATGACGGTCGTCGCTCCCAGGGACTCCCTGGCGTATTCGTGGTTCCTCTCGGCGTCGTATCCCTTGTCGGCGATGACCAACTTGACCGTCTGTCTCGCAGATGCGAGCTTCCTCAGCACAGGGATGAAGTCGGGAGAGTCGTTCGCAGGACCGTATCTGAACTTGACTGCGGCGATGAGCTGCCTCCTAATCTCCACCGCCATAGTCTGCTTGAGATGATGCCTGATGAGGCGCCTATTGCGAGGACGACCGCGTTCGCCAGTCCTCAGTTCGAGCGTCCGAGTGTAGTAGAAGCTCGCCGATGTCGACGAGAATCCGGTGGAATCGACCGCGAGATGCAGTATCCGAAGATGCGCTTCGTCGAGGCAGGCGAGGAGGAGTCGTTCGAGCCTCTTCGTGTCAGCCCTGGCTGAGAACTTTTGCAGAGTCGTCCAGTGAGGCGCCTTCTTGAGCCCCAGTTCCTCCAGGACGAGAGTGCAGGCATCCATCAGGTCGCAGAAGTCGCGATACGACTTCCTGAAGTGCTGGCGGAGCGCCAGCAGAATGATGTGCTGATGATCGCTGTAGAGGTGATTTGCGTATTTCGATGCCCTGCGAGGGTATCTCGCTCTCTCGAGAACCCTCTTCTGCCTTCGGACGATGCGAACGAGTTTATTCTGCCTAGCGTTTTCCCAGTTTTGCGGCACGAGGCCATCCCATCCCAGGCGACAAGGCATTTGTGAAGATGCTGGCTTGTCGCCGGGAGAGGGCTATATCGTGCCGCAACTTTCATCTTCCCAGAATGTCGCTTTTCATAGGGTTTCTACAGAGCACATTTTCTCATCTATCACCAGCCGTAAGGGAGATCTCCCACCGTCCATAATAACAAAAGGAAAAGGATGATTGGCACGACGAATGTTAGACACACGAACCCTACGAAGGAGATCGTGCTCTCAGATCGATCATATGCGCGAAGGCACTTGATGCCAAGCGTGATCGATAGAGGTATCCCAATGAGGCAGAATATGATTATTATTAGATTTACCATTGACTCCCCCTGGGAATATTCATATTAAGAAATAAGGATTCCTATAGTGATAAAGAAGTTGAGTAAAGCGATATCCTAGGGAATTGAAAATTGTGGATAATAAAAATGTTTCGAGAAGCGCGCTCTGTAGAAATCCTCGATGAATAACAAAAAGATAGCCTCCAACCTCCCGACATTGTACGCGAATGCCCTGAAGATCAACTCCTTGTGCTGCTGGCAGGTGCCTCTCGCCAGCACGATGTCGCCCATCTTCCGCTTCTCGACAGAGTGAACCGTCTCGACTATCGCCCTCTGATGATACGCCTCCGTGTCGAAGTCCTTCAGCTGCTTTCTTCGGTACTGCCCCTTGATCCAGATCCTCGGCGTGCCGCCCCATCTCAGAGGCATCACCGCCCTGGCGCCGAGCGACCTCCAGGCGTACTCGTGATTCCTCTCGGAGTCGTATCCCTTGTCCGCGACGACCAGTCTGACCGATTGCCTCGCCGGCAGAATCTTCCTCAGCACGGGGATGAAGTCCGGAGAATCGTTCGCAGGACCGTACCTGAACTTGACGGCGCGGCGATGAGCTGTCTCCTCATCTCGACGGCCATGGTCTGCTTGATATGGTGCCTGATAGGGCGCCTGCTGCGGGGGCGGCCTTTTTTCCCCCGTCCTCAGTTCGAGCGTCCGAGTGTAGTAGCAGCTGGCGGCGGTAGAGCTGAAGCCGGTCGAATCGACCGCGAGATCCAGTACCCGGAGGCGCGCCTCGTCGAGGCAGACGAGCAGCAGCCGCTCCAGCCTCATCGTCTCCGCCCGAGCGGAGAATTTCTGCAATGTAGTCCAGTGAGGCACTCTCGTCAGCCCCAGCTCGTTCAGAATCGAGTCGCACGCTTCCATCAGGTCGCAGAAGTCTCGATACGACTTCCTTAATTGCTGGCGGAGCGCCAGCAGAATGACGTGCTGATGATCGCTGTAGATGTGATTCGCGTATTTCGAACGCCTGAGCGGAAATCTTGCGCGCTCGAGGATCCTCTTCTGCCTTCGTACGATGCGAACCAGTTTATTCTGCCTAGCGTTCCCCCCGTTCTGCGGCACGAGGCCATCCCATCCCTGGCGGCAAGGCATTTGTGAAGATGCTGGCTTGCCGCCGGGAGAGGGCTATATCATGCCGCGACTTTCATCTTCCCAGAATGTCGCTTTTCACAGGGTTTCTACAGAGCCAGATAATGGTAATGTAGATATTCTGATGCTCGCGGTAATCATGGTCGTGGCTGTCGGGATATACGGCAGGCCGAGGAAAAAGCCTTGAAAAGGGTTTATCCTCAATCCCAACTGATTGAACTTTTCCGGGGAGATACTGGCTTGGAAAGCACGAGGTCCCTTTTGATGTCGCTCTGCGAAAAACACCATCAGCTCGACAGCGAGATTATTATTTCGACCTGGTCGCCGTCCCTTAACCCGAGCGTTCTCCTCAGGTGGTACTTGCAGACGATCTCCAGGACGTTCGTGTAGTGCGACCTGTTCGGCATCACGACGGCGCACTCCATGTTATGGATCTTAGCGAAGAAGCACTTCACGTCACCGAAGGTCCTTCCCTCCTTCTCGAACCCCTGGACAATGATCCCTTCCGCCTTGTGCAGGATGTCGATCTTCGGCAGCTCCGACTCACCGACCTTGATGTTCAGCGTACCCTCGTAGGGCTTGAACCAAAGCTTCTTTTGGAACTGGTCGAGGTATTCTGGCTGGTTCACGTAGTACTGGCCCTCTCCGAGACCCGAGATAACCGTTCCGACAATCACCAGGTGGTCCTTCATTTCGAATACCCGCTGATAGTCGGAGTACTCCTTCCTCAGTAGGTCGAACCCCTTCTCCGTGAGCTTGATTCTCTGTCTCCTGGCGCCGAGGTCCCTTTCGATCAGTCCATTGGAGAGGAGCTCGAGTATTTTCTTCGATGCGGACTGCTGGCTGATATCGAGCAGCTCACCGAGCTCTCTCGATGAGATGGCGATGTAATCATGCACTCCGCCAAGCAACGCTATCTGCTTGAGGGTCGCAATATGCTTGTCCCGCATCAAAAGGGAGTATACAAGGTCTGTTTAAAAAAGATTGCATTTCGAGAATCACGGTCTTCATACGAAATCCAGACGCTGGCACTCCCTCATGCGTATTGCTGGAATGGATGATTTCCTGAGTATTTCGATAAGTTCTTGGTCATTTGTTATGACGGCGGCATGATACTCCTCGGCAGCCTCGACAACTCCAGCATCACCTCGCTTCGTGACGTCGACGATTCTGTACTTGCTCGAAAGCGAGAGGGCGGCCTTTGCGTGCTTGTCCTTCAGTCTTCGCAGCTCGATTATTACGCTGGACGGGACGATGACCTCGACCCCTCCGAGGAGGTTCCCGATCTCCCTGTCGATGTTGATCTTGAACTGGAATGGCATCAGCAGGGCGTTTGTATCCAGAACGACCGTCTTGATGCCGGACCTCACGGGAGATCCCGCCTTGAAAAGCTCATTGTATGATCCCGTAACCGATCAGCCGCCACTTGCCGGCGATCCTTCTGGAGATCGCGACCCTCTGTCCCTTCTCCGCGCATATCGGTATCTTGAGCGTTACTTGAGAAGTCTCGTCCCGTCCGCTCTTGACGACTCCGACGGTCGTCGCCGTCCCCGCGCTGAGCATCAGCGGTTCGTTCGTCTTGACGTTCTCGACGGTGACCTCCTCGTTCAGCCCGACGACCCTCTTCAGGAGGTGCGTGCGCATGGTGAACTCCTTTACGACCTTCGGAAGCGTTCCTGGCTTGCCGACTATCCTGCCGACTAGGGAATCGGATTTAGTGATTGCGGGGTCGAGATATGTGCCGATCGCGATCAATCCTCCCGGCCCGACCCTCTCGAAGCCGGAGCCTCCGGCATAGAGGGACGAGACCTTCGTCTTGAGGGGGACTTCCTCGCCCTTGCCCCCGAATTCCACGGAGACGCCAGGCGTTATCTCGATTTCATCGTCGACGTTAATCTCCCCTTGGCTGAAGCTCCCTCCGACGACTCCTCCTCTGAGGTCCTCGGGAGGGGTCCCGGGCTTGTTCACATCGAAGGATCTAGCGACCTGCATCCTCGCAGGCTTGTCCAAATCGTATTTCGGAGAAGGGATGAACTTCTGGATGGCCCCGAGGAGCCTGTCGATGTTGACATCGTGATGGGCGGACACCGGGATTATCGGCGCGTTCTCCGCCGAGGTGCCCTTCAGGAACTCCTTGATCTCCTGGTAGTTCTTGAACGCATCCTCCTTCGTGACCAGGTCTATTTTGTTCTGAACGATGATGATGTTCTTCACTCCGGTGATTTCGATCGCCATTAAGTGCTCGCGGGTCTGGGGCTGCGGGCATTTCTCGTTCGCGGCTATGAGGAGGAGCGCGCCGTTCATCAGCGCCGCCCCGGAGAGCATGGTCGCCATCAGGGTCTCGTGTCCTGGTGCATCGACAAAAGAAACGGACCTGACATATTCGCATTTCGACTGGCACCTCGGGCAGACCTCGTTCGTGCTGTAGGATTCCTCCTCATCGCACTTCGCGCAATGGTAGATCGGTATGTCCGCGTAGCCCAGCCGTATCGAAATGCCTCTCTTGATCTCTTCGGAGTGCCTGTCCGTGACCTCGCCTGTCAGCGCCTTTGCGAGCGTTGTCTTGCCATGGTCCACATGGCCGATGAGTCCGATGTTCACCTCAGGCTGGGTCGGTACGTTCATGCGTCACTCCTTTTTCTCCGCCGGCTTCAGGATATCTCCTATCGGCTTGACGCCGTGAGTCGTCACCTTGAGGTTGATTTGTGTGATTTCGGGCGAGACGGAGTTCCCCCGCATGGTCTTCCTGCGCCTCGTCCCCTTCCTCGCCGGCCAGAACCCGTGGCCTTTGGAGACCAGGATCTTCGTCCTCCGAGGTCCGGGGAGGTCCCTCCTCATCGGGAAGCCATCCTTGTCGCTGCCTCCGGTGATTAGGAGCTTGTAACCGGGCAGGCCGACGAATATGCCGTCGATCTGGTCGCCTATCCTCTTGCCGACCATCGAGTTGGCGTGGTGACCTGCTACCGTCGCCTGGTATGATTTTCCGTCCTTCGGATCGCCGATGGTTACCTTGAACTCTGCCAATAGACCACTTCCGGGTTGCGGAAAGGCCTATCGCCAAAGGGAATAAATAGGTTTTGGCGGACAATCCCCCTTTCAGAATTGCTGGATTGGCAAAAAGTCCTTCATACGACTACATCGCCCAGAACGGAGTCTCTTTCCTTTTTACTGCGAGCACTTCCTGGAGGATCTCCGCCTCGTCCTGGCTCAATTCCATCTTCTGCAGCTCTCTGGCGTGTCCTTCTGGGATGTCGATCAGGAGTATGTCCTCTTCCTTGATCTGCCTGCCGACCGTCGCATCATCGATGGCTATCGCGATCTCCTGCCCCATCTTCGCGACCGAGAGGCTCTCCTCCCCGGTCCTGATGCTCTTGATTCGACCGATCATCTTGCCGTCCGTTCTCATGAGGGGCTGCCCGTTCATTATCCTGCCAGCGAGCACCCTCACGCCCACGATTGCTGGCTTACTCACTCTGAACGTGCAATTCGGAAGAATCTTCACTTTTCCAGGGAAGACGATCTCCCGGCGCTTCGCTCCCTCAAGCTCTATCTTTTTCTTCTCCTTCCAGGTCTGATAGTCCTCGATGAGCCTGTAGACGACGTTGTTGCTGATGATCGTCACGTCATGGTTGCTCAGTTCGGTCTGGGCGTCCGGCGTGAGGCTGACATTGAATGCAAGTATGACCCTGTTGATCGGGTCGGGGGCAGTCTCGGCCTCGACAAGATCCTTCCTCGAGATCGACCCGATCCTTGCGCTCCTCAGCGGGATCTCCGCGTTCTTCGTCTCATAAGCGAGCGCCTCGATGGACCCGATGGCGTCGGCTCTGGCTACGACACCTGTGGGGGCGAGATCGATGTGTACCTCGCTCTCCTTCTTGATCTCCTCGATCGTCTCCGCCTCGTTCCCCGCGATGACCTTGAGCATGCCTCCGGCAAGTGCGCTCCCGAGTCCCTGCGCCGCGATCTTTATCCCTGCCGCGGCTGTGACGGACTTAACTGAGTCAAATCGCTGGGTGGGGTCGCGTATCTCGTCAAGAGGCTTCGGTTTAAGCAGCGCCTTCACCTTCGCGATGATAGGGGCATTTGGGTCCGAGGAGGTGATCGCGACCATATCACCCTTCTTTATTCCGCCTTTGTAGATTATCACATCCAGCGTAGTTCCGAGACCCTTTTCCTCCTTCACCTCGAGGACTGTTCCCTCGCCGACCGCCTCCTCCTCATGCGTCAACTGCTCTTCGAGGAATTTCTGGGCCAGTCCGACGAGAACAAGCAGAAGATCGGGAATCCCCTCGCCCGTCTTCCCGCTCAACGGGATTATCGCGATGGTCTTTGTGAAATCTGCGATCTTGTCGAATCTGTCGGCGGTGAATCCCTGGTCGAAGAGCTTCCCCACAAGGTTGTAGAGCATTTCCTCGAGCTGGGCAGCAGTCGCCTCGGGTTGATTCTTTATGGTCTGGACGAAAGGCTGGTTCTTGTGCGCCCTCCAACCCGGGATGAGGTCGATCTTGTTCGCTGCTATCACGAACGGAGTCTTGAACTTCTTCAGGATGTTCATCGATTCGGTCGTCTGCGGGCGGATCCCCTCGTTGATATCTATCACTAGGACGGCAAGGTCGGCCAGCGCCCCGCCCCTCGACCTGAGCGTGATGAACGAATGATGCCCTGGGGTGTCTATGAAAAGCAGCCCGGGCACGGTGAACTGCCTGCCCTTGATCAAATCTCCGCATAAATCGTACACGGTCTGGAGCGGGACCTCGGTCGCTCCAATGTGCTGCGTGATGCCGCCCGCTTCCCTGGCGACGACCTCGGTGCCCCTGATCTTATCCAGAATAGTCGACTTCCCATGGTCGACATGGCCCAGTACCGATACTATCGGCTGTCTCGTCGCCACAGTGTGCACCAGCTTTCGTCGTCATTATGATCAATCGCGATTAATCGGTTTCAACCTTCGTACAGCCAAGGATCGTCGATCCTCTCGTACTTCTGTATCTCGTAGTCGTTGAAGAAGAGGGCTATCTCGCGATTCGCGGACTCGGAGGAATCCGATCCGTGCACGATATTCTTGCTCGTGTGCATCGCCAGGTCGCCTCTGATCGTCCCGATCGGGGCGTCCTGCGGGTTCGTCGTGCCCATCATCGCCCGGACGACCGTGACCGCGTTGTCCCCTTCCAGGACCATGCAGACCACAGGCCCGGATGTGATGAACGAGACGAGGCTGTCGTAGAAGCTCTTCCCCTTGTGCTCGGCGTAATGTCTCTCGGCCAGCTCCTTCGGGATCTTCATCATCTTCAAAGCGCAGACCTTGACCCCGCGCTTCTCGAACCTCGACACGACCTCCCCCACGAGCCCTCTCTGGACCCCGTCGGGCTTGACCATTGCGAAAGTCCTCTCGATCATCGCTTTCCACCCTCGCTTTCGGCCGGGGATTCCTTCTTCTCCTCAGCGGGAGCCTTCTCCACCGCCTTCGCAGTCCGCGCGACCTTGCGGACCTTCTTCGCCGTGGCGGCCTTGCCAGCTGCTCTCTTCGACCCTTCGGTCACGGGCGTCATGCGGACCTCTTTCTCCCGCTTGTAGGAGGCCGTCCACTCGGTCTCTCTCGGGAGCCTTCTCATGACGACAAGGTTCTTGTAGCACTTGCTGCCGCAGAAAGTGTAAGTGAGGCCGTCCTTCCGGACGAATATCCTTCCAGTGCCTGGCTCAATGTTGCCGCCGCAGAATGAACATATTTTTTGCTCAACCATGGTGTACCACCATCCCGTTTCGCAATGTGATATCCGATCGGCTTACAGGGCTCATCTGACGCTGAGCTTCCTGGCCTCTCGGGCTGTCTCCTTGAGCATCAGAGTGTCTCCGACTCTTATCGGGCCCATCACGTTCCGCGTGATGATCCTGCCCTTGTCGCGTCCCTCTAGCACCCTGACCTTGACTTGGGTGGCCTCGCCCGTCATGCCCGTCCGGCCGACGACCTCGACCACATCGCATGGAATGCTATCTTCTGCCATCTGGACGACACCCTCACTTCTTCAATTCGGCTATCTTCTTGGCGAGGTCTTCCATCAGAGGCTTGCCCTTGCCCGCGTCCAGTATCGCGATGGATGCTGTCGGCTTCTCCAGCCCGCACGCGTTCCCTAGCTCCTCTCTGCTCGGAACGAAAGCGAAAGGCACGTTCCTCTCTTCGCAGAGCGCCGGCATGTGCATCAGTATCTCCGGTGGCGTGACATCCTCCGCCATGACCACAAATTGCGCCTCTCCCCTCTCGACCAGCTTGGTGACCTCGTTCGTCCCCTTGCGCAGCTTCCCGCTGTCCCTTGTGAGCTCTACCAGCTCGTACGCCTTCTCGCTGATCTCCTTCGGGGTCTCGAATTTCACAAATGCATTTTTGCTCATTTGATTTACCTCCTTCGGACGCCTTCGCGTCTTCATCATTCACAGGCTCTCTATGCTGAACAGAAAGCAGATACTGCCAAACGGATGGCGGTATAAAAGACTGTTGTTACGAACAAAGCTCTAATGCCGAATTTTCCCATCATTTTCATGTCGGTCCTAGGGGCGTAGAAAATCTCCCCCAGGGGGTTATAAACCTTACAACGAGGGGTTATGTAGGGGCTCCTCTAATGGGTCCGGTGCAGGCGCCTGGGCCTGTTTTCCGATTCGGCGTTTCGCAGGGTGAACGTAATGAAATTACTGATAATCGGAGCAGGAGCGATAGGATCGGTCATCGCGGATGTTTGTGCAAAGGACAACGCGTACGATGAGATCATTCTGGCGGATCTCAAGAGGGAGATCGCCGAGGATGTCAAGAAGCGGTTGGGAGGCAACAAGAAGATTACCCCCATCGCATTGAACGCCAACAACGTAGTGGAAATGAAGAAGGCGATGAAAGGTGTGGACATGACCGTCAACGCCACCCTTCCGAGATTCTTCCTCAAGATAATGCAGGCGTGCGTGGAGAGCGGATCGAGCTACCTGGACATGGCTACGGATCTCGCCGTATACAACGAATCACCGGGAACGGTCATCAAGAGGATACCGCTCGATATGCAGCTGGACATGGACCAGGCCTACAAAGACCAGGGGATCGCCGGTATGCTATGCTGGGGGGCAGAGCCGGGCGCGGTCAACGTCTGGGCGAGGTATGCAGCCGACCAGATGGACTCGATCGATACGATACAGGTCAGGGACGGAGACACCGCGACCGTCGAAGGGCACCACGCACTGGTCTCCTTCTGGTCCCCCGACACGCTGATCGAGGAGGTCGCCTTCATGAACTCACTCGTGTGGACGAAGGGGCGCTTCGAGAGGCAGGCTCCGCTCACAAAGAGTGAGGAATGGGATTTCCCGCAGCCTCTTGGAAAGCAGAGGGTCTGGCAGGTGGATCACGAGGAGATCCAGACAATGGGCAGGTTCATGGGCAAAGGCGTCAAGGAAGTCAACTTCATGCTCGCCCTGAGCGATGAGTTCGTGACCGCGCTCAAGGTCCTGAAATCCATCGGCATGGTCAGTCCGGATCCGATCGACGTCAAAGGGGTAAAGGTAGTCCCCAGAGATGTAATCACCTCGCTGATGCCGGTCCCGACGGACCCGAACTTCCAGAGCAAGATCCAAGGACACGCCTGCGTCAGTGTAAGGGTCATCGGAAAGAGAGGCGGGATGAATATCCAGCACTACCTCTGGAATGTGATGGCGCACCATGAATGCTACAAGAAGTACGGCGGGACAGCCACAGCCGTTCAGACCGGTCTGCCTCCGGCCGTCGCAGTCATCATGCGCGCGAAGAAGGAGATCACGATGAACGGCGTCTACCCTCCAGAAACCCTCGACCCGCTCCCCATCATCAAGAGGTTAGAAGAGTTCGGCTTCATGACCTCCGAAGAGAAGCGCGAAATCGTTTAATCGGTCATATCGGCAGGGAACTTGGCCAGTCCCTGCCCTCTGTATTTATTTATTTTTCACCGAAGTCGTCGTAATCCCTGAGCCAGGAGGTAACTCTGAGGCTAATCAGGGGAATTAAGTACTTTCATGACGATTCATCATCCCCTGCTGGGGGTCTGGAACCCATGCAGTAGGGTTGATTGGGGGCTTGAAAGAAGATGAAAATTGTAATAGTCGGAGCAGGCGGAGGAGTCGGCTCTGTAATGGCGGACTGGCTTTCGAGACGGGATGACTACGACGAGATCGTGCTCGCCGGTCGCAAGAGAGACACTCTGAAACTGACCTATGACAAGATGAAGGGCAAGGAGAAGGCGAAGATTGCCGTCGTGAACGCCGGCAACATCAACGACATGAAGAAATGCTTCAGGGGAGCGGACATGGTCGTCAACTCGACCCTGCCCAGATACTTCCTGAAGATCATGAGCGCTTGCCTCGCCACGAACGCCAACTACGTCGACATGGCGACGGACCTTGCTGTGATGAACGAACCGCCGGGGCAGATCGTCAAGAGAGTGCCGCTCGACCTTCAGCTGGAACAGGACAAGGCATGGAAGAAGAAGGACCTCGCTGCGATGCTGTGCTGGGGAGTCGACCCCGGTGCCGTGAACGTCTTCACGAGGTACGCCGCCGACAAGATGGACAAGGTCGATGAAATCAAGATTCGCGACGGAGACAGGAGCTGCGTCGAGGGATTCAACAAGTTCTACGCGCCATGGTCACCCGACACCCTGATTGAGGAGGTCGCGTACATGAACTCCCTCATCTGGACGAAGGGTCACTGGGAGCGCAGGGAACCCGTTACCGTGCAAGAGGAATGGGAGTTCCCGAAGCCTGTCGGAAAGCTCAAGGTCACACTGGTCGACCACGAGGAGACGCAGACCCTTCCGAGGTTCATCGGCAAAGGGTGCAAGGAGATGTCCTTCATGCTCCACCTCGGAGATGATTGGCTCAATGTCGTTAAGGCCTTGAGGATGGTGGGTCTTGTCGACAATAAGCCCGTCAACGCCAGAGGAGTCAAAGTCGTTCCGAGGGACGTCATCGTAGCCTGCATGGCCTCGCCAGTTGATCCGAAAATCCAATCCAAGACCCGCGGCAACAGTTGCGTGGGCGCGGCCGTGATCGGATGGAAGGGCGACAAGAAGTACATGCACTACCTCTGGAACACGATGAGCCACTACAAGTGCTGGCAGACCTACAAGTCGACCGCGACGCCGACGCAGGTCGCGATCCCGACCGCGATCGCAGTCACCCTCTATGCGCAGGGCAAAATCAAGGAGAGGGGTGTATACCCGCCGGAAGTCCTCGACGCCAACATGATGATGAGGGCCTTCTCGAGATACGGCTTCAAGTGCGACCAGATGAAGACGAGACTCGAGTGAAAAAACAACACCGGCCTCGAGGAGAAAATCCCTCCTCCTGGCCTATTCCGATTTTTCTATAAACCCATCTTCTTCTCTTTCTCGGCGATGTGCAGCTTCGTCTTGATGAGCGTGTCAGGGTTGAGGGAGATGCTATCTATCCCGCACTCCACAAGGAACTCCGCGAAATCTGGGAAATCGCTCGGCGCCTGCCCGCAGATGCCGATCTTCTTGCCGTTCTTCTTCGCCGTCTCGATGACGCTCTTTATCATCCTCTTGACCGCCGGGTTCCGCTCGTCATAGAGGTGAGCGACCAGCTCGGAATCCCTGTCCAACCCGAGGAGGAGCTGGGTCAGATCGTTCGACCCTATCGAGAACCCGTCGAAAACCTTCGAGAACTCGTCGGCTAGGACGACGTTGCTCGGGATCTCGCACATGACATAGACCTCCAGTCCGTTGACGCCCTGCTCGAGCCCGAACTCCTTCATCGTCTGGATCACTTTCTTCCCCTCCTCAGGGGTCCTGCAGAACGGGATCATCACCTTGACGTTGTTCAGCCCTTTCTCGTCCCTGACCTTCTTGAGCGCCCTGCATTCCAATTCGAATGCCGCCTTGAACTTTGGGTCGTAATACCTCGACGCCCCCCTCCAGCCGATCATCGGGTTGCTCTCCTTCGGCTCGTAGAGCTCGCCGCCGAGGAGGTCGGCATACTCGTTCGTCTTGAAGTCCGAGAGCCTCACGATCACATCGTTCGGATAGAACGCGGCGCCGATCTTTGATACCCCGAGGGCGAGATTCTCCACGAAGAAGTCCGCCTTGTTCTTCACACCAGCCGTCCTCTCCTCGATTTCGGCGACCGTCTGGCGCAGCGATGCGTCGCCGTTCTCCGCTTTCATCCTGAGCTCCTCGAAATTGATCAGGGCGAGCGGATGGATCCCGATGTGCGAGGCGATTATGAATTCAAGCCTGGCGAGGCCGACGCCGTCGCAGGGAATCTGCGCGTGGAAGAAGACGTTTTCCGGCATGCCGACGTTCATCATGATCTTGGTTTTCGTGTGGGGTATGGACTCGAGGTTGACCTTGTCTACTCTATACCTCAGCAGGCCTTCATAGACGATCCCTACTCCCTGGGACGTATCGATTGTGACATTGTGCCCGGTCTTCAGTATCTCCGTGCCGTTGACCGTGCCGACGATCGCGGGGATCCCGAGCTCTCTCGAAACGATCGCCGCGTGGCAGGTCCTCCCTCCTCTGTTCGTAACAATCGCGGAGGCCATCTTCATGATTGGCTCCCAGTCCGGGTCGGTCCTGTCGGTGACGAGGACCTGGCCTTTGCTGAACTCTGAGATCTGCAGGGCGGACTTCAGGACGTTGACCTCTCCCTGGCCAATCTTGGAACCGACAGCCTCTCCGCGGACCAGCATTCTCCCTTTCTCCTCGAGGATGTAATTCTCGTAGACCTTGCCCTTCCTGATCGAATGGACCGTCTCGGGTCTTGCCTGGACGATGTACAGCAGGTTCGTGACGCCATCCTTCGCCCATTCGATGTCCATCTGCTTCCCGTAATGCTTCTCGATCATGACTGCCCATCTGGCAAGGGTTATCGCCTCTTCATCCGTCAGGACGAAGTTCATCCTGTCGCTGAGCTTGACCTCGATCTCCTGCAGTTGCGCCCCCTTGACATAGTTCATCATATGGAGCTTCTCCCCGAGCCGCTTCTCGATGATCGGGTTTGTCGCCTTTTCTATCAGGTCCTTCAGCACATAGTACTGATCCGGGGAGACTCCGCCCTGGACGATCAGCTCTCCGACGCCGTACGATGCAGTAATATAAACGACTCTGTCGAATCCGCTCTCCGTGTCGAGCGTGAATATCACGCCGGAGCAGGCGATGTCGCTTCTAACCATCTGCTGGACTCCGACCGATAGCGCAATCCCAAGCTGGTGGAATCCCTTGTCGGCCCTATAGGAGATGGCCCTGTCGGTGAACAGGCTTGCAAAGCATCTTTTGATTGCCGTCAGGAGTGAATCCCTCTCGTCATCGTAGTAGCCGCCGACGACATTTAGGATACTCTCGTGCTGGCCAGCGAAGGACGCGCCTTCCATGTCCTCTGCCGTCGCGCTTGATCGGACTGCGACGTGAGGATGGCTCACACCGAGCTTCTTGCCCATCTCGCTATAGGCGGATAGGATCTCCCTCCTCATATCATCGGGGAAGTGCGTCTCCTTGACGAAGAGTTCCCTGATCGACTTCCCCCTCTGGGCGACATTCTTCTGGTCGCTGGTATCGAGGTCCTTGAGTATCTCGACCATCCTCTTCTCAAAATGATTCGCTGCGACGAATCTCCTGAACGCCTCGGTCGTCACCGAGAATCCGTCTGGGACATTGATCCCCTCGGAGGTCAGCTCGCGGATCATCTCCCCGAGCGAAGCGTTCTTGCCGCCGACCAGAGGGACGTCCTTTATGCCCGTCTCTCTGAACCATAGAATATTGCGCTTGGCCCTGTCCGTTCCCTCTTCCGGCGAACTCATTTCACATCAACCTTGTGGGTCACTGCGAACTCGTCGTTCGCTGCGCGCCAGTCGGGACGAATGCCTTCACGGCGCATGATCAATCGGTCTCAATTCAAAGCCAGCTGATTCCAACATTGGAGCGGTTATGCCATCGCATTACCGATTGGCACGCCTGTCATTGAGCGAGGCGTAATTAACCCTTTCTATCCTCAGCCAGAGTGCGTAATCGAACGGCAAGAACTCTTGTGATGGCCCGTTCAAATGCAATTCTATTCAAGATACCATTGAGAGAATCGCGCAACCATAATCATCCCTGGCGCGATACAGTTACGGTTGAAAATGAAAGTTGCGATGCTGACCTATAGCTTACGGCCCCGAGGAGGCGTTGTCCATGCGCTTCACCTCGCAGAAGCCCTTCAAATTATGGGGATGGAAATCACGCTGTTCTCCTTGAAACGCCGTGACTCACCGTGTTCATCGAAGAAGTTCTATCGGGAAACATCCGTCCCCGTAGCCGTTTTCGAATTCACCTGGCATGATGACATTAAGGAGCGGTTGCGTGCCATGACCGAAGCGTTCATCGACGGGCTTCCCCGCGACTTCGACATCTATCACGCCCAGGATTGCGTCTGCGATACGGCGTTGCAGCTGCTGGCCGCCGAGGAGGCAATCCCATCGCCGACCGTCCGTACCGTTCACCACGTGGAAGGATTCCAGGATGCCTATCTTAACAAATGCGAGATGACAGCGCTCCTCGGCAACACGGTGAAGATTACGGTCTCTGAATACTGGAAAGAGCAGCTCTATAATAAAAACGGGTTAGATTCCATCGTGATCTACAATGGTGTCGATACTGGCAGATTTGGAAAGACAACACCGCCCCGCGAACCCTTCGTTCTTTTCGTCGGCGGCATGGAGTCCCGAAAAGGCCTTGAGTTCGCAATCCAGACCTTGGAGATTCTTGTCAAGAAGGGACGAGGATTGAATCTCGTCGCCATCGCGAGACCAGGTTTCAGGGGCATCGAATCAAGAGCATGGTTCGACCATTTGATTGAGCGCTGCAACCTCGCGGGCAGAGTCGAGATCCATGAATTGATCGACGATGAGGAGCTCATCAGGCTGTACTCGACCGCGTCCGTCTTCTTCCTTCCCACTAGGATGGAGGGCTGGGGTCTGTCAATCATGGAGGCGATGGCTTCAGGATGCCCGGTCGTCTCGACCCCTGTGGGAGGGGTCACCGAACTGGTGCATTCCGGAGAGAACGGCCTGCTGGTCCCGGTCGGCGATGTTCACGGTTTCGCTGAAGCGATTGAGCAACTTCTCGACGACAAGGCCCTTAGGGATCGACTGTGCACGGCGGCCAAAGAGACGGTCAAGAGATTCTCCTGGGACATTAGCGCCGAAAAGACCATCGAGCTGTACAATGGGATCATTTCCGCCAGGAGATGAATCCCTTCGTCAGTCCTTCGGGATTTTAATATGGAAGATGCTCCCCTTGTCAGGCTCGCTTTCCACCCAGATCTTCCCGCCGTGGCTCTCTATTATCCCCTTCGCAATGGGCAGACCCAGCCCCATCCGATTGACCTGATGGGAAAGCTCCTTCGCGGCGACAATGTGGAACCTGTCGAATATCTTCTCGAGGTCTGAAAGGGGGATGCCGATGCCGTTGTCCCTTATCCAGATGTGGATCATCTTCCCCTCATCTGCCATCCCGACCTGTATCTTCCCTCCCTCCGGGGTGTACCTGATCGCATTGTTCAGAATGTTCTTAAGGGCATCGTGCAGCTTCTTCGCATCCATCCTCGCGGAGCTGACCTCGCCGATCGTGACTAAGTCGATCTCCTGATGCTTCTCCTGCGCTAAAGGTCTCTGCGAAGAGACGACCCCCTCCACGAGGGCTCTTACCGATGATTCCTGCTTCGTTATCTCCATCGCGCCCTTCTCAATTCTGGCCACGTCCAGCATCGATTCGACGATATCATAGAGCCGATCGGTGTTCACCTTGATCGTCTGCATCTTCGAGAGGACCTTCGGGTCCATTTTGTCCTTGTACTCGGAGCTCATGAGCTCGAGATAACCTCTCATGACCGTCAGCGGGGTGCGGAGCTCGTGCGATACGACGTCGATGAACCTCGTCTTCATCTTGTCGACCCGCTGCAGCTCCTGGAAAGCCTCCGTGAGGGTGTGGTACGACCTCTCCAGCTGCTGCTGCAGTCTGACCCTTTGGGTGACGTCAGCTAGGACGCCGATCGCATGCATCTTTCCGCTCATCATCGGCACTGGCTGCAGCCTCGCATGGAGGTAGCATATCCGGCCGCTCGAGCTCTTGAACCTCATGTTCTCCGTGTCGGTCTCTTCGCCGCCGAGCGTCTTCCTGACGACCTCGTCTATCCCGCTTCCCTTGAATCGGTTTCCCGACAGGATGTTGTCTCCGATCACATCGTCGAGAGGGATCCCACATCCGAGCATCGAAATAGCTTGCTTATTCGCATTGATGATCATCCCGGTCGAATCGATCATGATGATTCCCACCGGGGCCAGGCTGAAGACCGACTGGATATCTGTCTTCATCTTGTCGATTTCGTTTATCAAGTAGTAGATCTCGAGGACGAACATCGCTCCTCTCAGGAATTCCAGCAACCCTTCATCGATCTTCTTCCATGATTCGTCCTGTTTCTCCTTCCTGGAGATGATGATCATGTCCTTGATGTCGTCCGCCTCGCTCCCGAAGAAGATCGCCATCGAGCTGATGTCCCAGCTCTTCCCCCATTCCTGCAGCAGGGGCGGTGCGGAGCCCAAGTCCGGGAACCACATCAGATCGTCGTCCACTCGTCCCTCTATCCATTCCAGCGATGATTGGTCAGGGGCCGCTATCGACCCGAGATGAGGAGTAGGATCGCTAGATGCAAGGAGCTCGATCGAAGCCGAATCGCGCCTGTATCTGAAGAACAGTACCAAATCGGATTTCAGCAGAGGAGCCATTTCAGATCTCAGAATGGCACACATCTTTGAGGTGTCATAGCTGTCCTGCATCAGCTTGTTGAGCCTCTGAACAGCTTTGAAAACCATGATCTACCCCTCTCAGATTCCTCTATGAGCGCTTCTCCGCTAAGACCATTGCTGTGCAGCCATCGACTGACTTGAGATTTCGGACGACTGCCCTCTGCGCCCTGATGGCCCTCCCGAATCTCCGTTTGGGTAGAAAAATCATTTGACCGAGCCATGCTCGGCATTCCGTTCGGTAGCCAGTCGATTCCTAGAGTTCTATCTTCCCCTTGGACAACAGCTGCTTCAGTGCACTGTCGGCCGCTTTGTCGAGCTTATCCTTGTCGAGCAGCTCCTTTCTTACCGACGCGTTCACCTCTGCGAGATCCCTGCGCTGCTCGTCCCTCTCAGCGCGCTTCTCTGCCCTTATCTCAAGGATCTTATCTCTGAGATCCCTCGCCTTGTTGTGCTGGGCGTCCGCTGCCTCCCTCAGTTCCAGGAATTCCTGATGCTTCTTGTTCGCAGCTGCGATGACGATGCCGATGTCGTTGACGACCGTGTCGATCTTGGAATCGATCTCTTTCCTTTCGTTGACATGAAGCATCAGGTGCTGGTGCTCCGAGTTGGCGAGGCTGAAAGCCTCGTCGATGGTGTCGTCGATCTCCTGGACAGAAAGCTGGATCTCCTTCTGCTCCTTCACGAGCCCCTCCAGTTCGCTGACCTGCTTGTAGAGGTTCTTGATCTTCTTGACCAGTTCCGCCTCTTCCTCGATGGGCACAGGGATCGTCTGCTGCTCCATCTCAAGCCTGTGCATCTCGCGCTTCTTGTCGGTCAGGCTCATCCTTGCTTCCTTGTCCATGCCAGACCTGAGCTTCTGCTTCATCGCGATCATCGATTTCGCTTTCAGCTGGAGATCGTCGCGTTTCTTCTTGTGATTCCCGACCTTCGCAGAAAGCGATCTCCGTTGGTCTCTTAAATCGTCGAGGTATCCCCTGAGCTCGTTCTTCTTGTCGTTGAGGGCGTCCCTCTCGACCCTGATAGCCTGCGCCTGCTGACTCAGCTCGTCGCGCTTGGCGACGAGGGACTGGAACTTCTCCTCGGAACTCCTCAGTTCATCGATCTTCTTCTTGACGGCCATTCGGTTCACGTCTTTTTTCTACTGCTTTCTGCTTCCCGAAAGATTCGGTGGTAGAAATCCCTTTCCGCCTCAGTCCGACATCCGGTAATTCCGCCAATCTCCGACGAGGCGCACGCCGTGCCCCGGTTCGTCCTTCAGCTGGATGCTTCCTTTCTTTACCTCGGGACCAACGCAGACGGGCGCGATGTTCAAATGGGAATCGAGATCCGCGTATTCCGCGTCTATGCCGCACGCGAAGTGAGCCGCCGCGGCTATAGAGACGCCTATGTCCCCCATGCACCCCATCATAATATCCAGGCCAGCGTCCCCTGCCATGCCAGCCATCTCCACGGCGGCGCCGATGCCCCCGCATTTCATGAGCTTGATGTTGATGATGTCCACGGCTTCGAGGTCTATCGCTCGCTCAAGGGATTCCTCGTTCACCACCGACTCGTCCGCGCAGACCCTCACCCCCCTTTTCCTCAGGGCAGCCAGTTCCTCCATCCTGTCCTGCGGGACCGGCTGCTCGAAGAAGTCCAGGTCGAGGGGGGCAGCCCTCTTCCAGAACTCGAGGGTCTTCCCGAAATCGTATCCTCCGTTCGCATCCACGAAGATGTTCATCTTGGGCCCGACCGCCTCTCTCACCGCCTTCGTCCTCTCCAGATCCTCCGTCAGGGACTTCCCGACCTTGACCTTGATCGACCTGAACCCCTCCTTGGACAGGGCGGCAGCGTCTCTTCCCGCTTCATCCGGATGCCTGATGTCTATAGTGGCATCGGTGGGCACTTCTCTCGGAGATCCTCCGATGCAGGCGGCCAAGCTCACGCCGTTCAATTTGGATCGGAGATCCCACATCGCGATGTCGAGCGCTGCCGCGGCTGCCGGGCTGATATCGCGCACGTCGAGTTCGACCTCCTCATCGAAATAAATCTCCGGGTCAATCTGCATGTTCTTTGCTCTCGTCAGCCCCTTCAAGCATGCTGAGACGGAATCGCCGATGCTGTTGGCGGGAGTGCCAGAACCCAATCCGACAAATGACCTATAGCGGGCCTCGACTACGAAGACCTCCGCTGTTTCCTTCACCCCTGACGATATCTCGAACCGCTTCCTCGGAAGGCTCAGGTGATGGAAATCCAACTCGATGTACAACTGGAGCTACCTCTTTTCCTTCTTCCTGCCCCGCACCAGCCAGATAACATTGGTGTCAATCGGCGCATTGATTGCCCGAGCGACAGTGCCGCATTTGACTCTCAGCAGATAAGCGATTGCCTTCCAATCGTGCTCTGAGAGCGCCTCGAAGTTTGCCATGCCCTTGCTGATTATTAAGTCGGCCTTCCCAAGCCTCCTGGCTATCTCCGAGTTCTTGCCTTTTGTCCAGAGGTTGATGCCGACCGCCACATCTTCGGTTTCAAGGATCTCGTCCACAAGCTTCTCTATCCCCAGACCTCTCATGTCCTTTTTCGTGACGTCTGTCAGGATCGGCTTTCCCTTAATCACTAGTACGATACTTCCGCTCCGACGCCTCTTAATCTCTTTGAGGAGGATCTTATCAAACACGATCTCCCCGCAGTTATCTGCCAGGAAGACGATATCTTTGGACTTCCTGATCATCCCCTCGATTTCCTCAGAATCATCCGATCCGAGAGGTTCGGTCATCAGCACCTTGAATGCCTTCTTCAGCGCTTCAGGCGAGCCGATGCTGCCCTCGATTCCGAAATCCAGGAGATTCCCGATTATGGAGACCCTCATCGCGGTGATCAAGGGATTCTTCGATCCCTCCACGAATCTCTCTGCCACCGGGAGCATGCTCAGTGCGACCTCGTTGCTCCGCTTCTTCAAATCGGAATAGGGGTCGTCCTTTCCGATCGCAGCGTAAGCGCACTGGTGGATCGCCGAGGCGAACTCCGCCGAGGAGATTCTCTCACTGGCTTTCTCGGCGACGACCAAGGAGCACTCTCTGAGAGTTTCCATGGCTCTTCCGGGGGCGCACAGCTCGACCTCATAGACGGCCCTCCTCAGGAGGCAGGGGATGCATTCGGCAGAGAGCTTCATCTGGATCACTTGTTTTTGCCGAGGGCTATCTCAGCGTGCTTCTTGAAAATCTGATCCAGCTCCTTCTTCAATGCGGGCTCGAAGCCCGGAGATTTGTGCTCGGCGAGGATCTGCTTCGCCTTCTTCCTCGCGTTCGCGACCATCTCCTCCTCCTTGGGGATCTCCTTGCTGGAATGACCGGAGACCAGCTCCGGGATGATCGTCTCCTTCTTGAAGTTCCTCAGCGTGTGCATGTTCCTGAGGAAGGTGCCTCCCGGGCCGACCTCCTCGATCGCTTTCATCGCGAGCGAGTTCTCGTCGACGGTGATCCTCTCGACAGTCCGGATGATCGACTTCCAAGCCTCGCAGTCCAGGACCATCTGGATACACGATTCGACCCCTGAGCGGTTGATGCCGCCGATTCCGACGACGCAGTCCGCTCCGGCCATTACGGGGATGAGCCCGCTAATCGCCTTCTGTATCCCGACCTCGTATCCCGGCACGGCACCGGAGGCCGCCAATCCCCCCATCTGGTTCGGGAGGTGGTATCTGTGCGACAGCTGGCACGCACCGGCCGTCATGAGCGCTCCCTCGATCGAGCCTGAAAGGAATACGCCGCTCCGCATGTCCATTGAGCCGGATTCGAATGAGTAGATCGACGGGGACCCGGGCTTTGCCATCTGACATATGGCGATCGAGGCGAGTATCTCTGCATTGCCCTGGGCTATCGCTCCAGGCATCGTCACAGGCCCGCTCGACCCGAGGATAACCATTACGAGGTGGATGTTCGGCAGGCCCGCCCTCGCATATGCGACCGCGCCGTCTATTTGGCCCTGATCGAGGACCAGCGGACTGATCGGGGTGTGCGTGTTGCTGACTATCGGTTTCCTCCGCAGCTCCTTCTCTGAACCCATTATCGCTGATGCGTACTCGATCTGGAAATCCGCCTCCAGGGTCCCGCCCGCGCCGTGCTGGATGTGCTTAGTTGTATTCTCCAGCGATGCGGTGAACTCGTAGTATGAGCAGACCGCCGGGTCCTTGTCGGTCGCCGAGACCATGGGCCAGTAGATCTGAACCTGCGGGAGTGCATCCCCCATTTTCGCAAGCTGGATGCAATCGTTGTAGGTGGAGTACCTTCTCTTGCCGGTCTCAAGGTCGAAAACCTCGACCGGCTGGCCGTCGGTACATCCATAGCTGATCCTCGCCGGGTGCGGCAGATCGTTCTTCCCGTCCCTGCTCGCCAATGTGAGCTCATGCGGCGCCTTCTTGACCCATTCCATCAGCTCGTCCTCGGTCATCCAGACGCGCTTCTTCTGAGCATCGACCCTGGAGACATGCTCCTTGATCATCTTGAGGACGGGCTCGCTCTCGCATAGAAATCCCACCTTCGAGAGAATGTCAACGGTCAACTGGTGGATCTGATCCAAAGCATCTTCATCGAACAGTTTGAGCAAGGGTGGGGCCATGTTTCCAAACTTCCCTGGGAACGGCCTTCTGCCGTTTCCCGGCAGGGGAAGTCGATACTGATTTATTAACCCCATAGTTAGGCAGAGGCGGGGAATCATTACTTCTTGTAGAGACCGAGTTCGCTCAATTTTTCAGGCAGATAAGTCTTGGTCACATACTCAAGTCCGTACTTCGCCAGCGCCTGCTGCTCCGCTTTCTTCCCTATTTCGAGCATGGTTTCTATCTCAGTCTTCCAGAACGGGTCGTTGAACCTCGGGTCCGTGAGCTCGGCCTTCAGAGCCGCGATGTCCTTGTCGGTGAGCTTGTCCGTCGGTAGCTCGTAGTGCAGGATGTCCGAGGCCGTAATCCCTACGAACTCCGTCGACGGAGTCGCAAGGTATTCCGAGATGTGTGCTGTCTTGATCGCGCCGTATGCGATCGAGGCGTGGATCCTGAACGACCATGGGTCCCCATCTGTGAATGTCGCCACAGGCAGGTTCTTCTCTTCGGCAAGACGCTTGATGAACCTCCTCGTGGACCTCGCGGGCTGACCCTTCAGGTGCACGAGCACCGCCCTCGCATCCTCGTCGAACCCGTTCTCGACCAGCCTGTCGAACATACCGCCCGTCTCGATCGCGAGGATGAAGTCCGCGTCGATGTCCTTGAACTCGACCTTGTCCTTCTCGACGTTGTAGGGGATGCCGTAACCTGAATCGCCGACGTCGTCCCTGCAGTTGATCTTCTTCTTCCTCCCCTTCCTGTCGATCTCCGTCAAAGTGATGTTCCCGATGACGCTCGCTCCCGCCTCCTCAGGCCTGAGCTTGAAGTCCTCCCTCATGCAGCCCGTCACGATCTCCAGGTCCTCGGCCAGCAGGTTGCTCTCGTCCTGCGCGGTGAACTTCGCCTTGTCCCAGCCCTCGGAAATGTAGTACATCTCTCTAAGGGTGGAGGACTTGTTCTGCTCGATCATGTCCTCGATGAAATCGAGCATGTACATCGTCCTGAGGAGCATCTGCGCGCCTTTGAGCTTCTTCGCCGTGCGCGCCCCGGACGCCTTGCCGTACTTCCAGACGCCGCTCTTCAGGTCGAACCTGATGTTGCTCTTCGTCCTGAGCGGGATGATCATCTTCGGGATCTGCCCCTTGTCCAGCTGCTGGTAGATCATCTCCGCTATGCCTGTGAGCTGATCGATCGCCAGCCTGAACCTGCTCTCGTCCGTTCCTCTTTCATTCGTCATCTGGGAGCGCCTCCTTTTCCTCGTCGTAGTCGGCCTCTTCCTCCTCTTCCTCCTCCGCCTCGCCCTCTTCGACCGGGGTCTCCGTCATGATCAGCTTCTCGACGTCCCAGTCACCCGGGAGAGGCTCCGCGCCGATGACCTGCGTCGGGTCTATCCCCGTCACGTAGAGCACGTTATCGTCATAGGCGTCCTTGTCCATCCCAGAGAGCTCGAGCACGATCTGCATCTGCTCTGTCGATGGCAAGCGCTTTATCTGCCAGGAGAGCACCATGCCCTCCTTCTCGATGGTCGGCTCCGGCTTTGCCTTCGCTATCAGGAATCCGTTGTGGTTCGGGAGGACCATGATGAGGTCCATCGTCCGCGCGGTCGGCGTGTAGTTGTAGATGTTGATAGTGACCTTGTGCCTCTTCTTCTCGTACTCGATTTTATCGTCTATCCAGACGATGTTCATTATCTTGGTGATCGTCCCGCCGAGCTTGGGGATCGGCTTCTTCACGATCTTCGCGCTCTTCTCCGCGATCTTCGGGATGATTTCCGCGACGATCTCGAACTTCAGCTTCGTCTTCTCCTTGCGGCTCACCTTGCTCAGATGCGTCTTGAGGCTCCTGCCGCAGGCCTTAAGGGCGAGCTCGATCTCCTGGCGTATTACCTCGATGTCGGCTACCGCCTCTTTCGATTCTGATGTGAACGGTATCTTCGTCGATGCGACGTGGACGAGCATAATCGCGGGGCCGTACGGTATCCCCTGCCCGCCCCTCTGCTCGAGCCCATACCTCCTCCAGTCGACCGTCTCGATGGCCTTCGTTATGACGCAGGCTCCCTGCTGGTACATCAGCGGGACCCGGTTGGCGAATCTCAATATCTGAACCGGATCGTCCTTTCTCAGCTCCCCGCCATAGACTATCCCTACCTCGACAAGGAAAGGATGTCCGGCATTCACCCGTGGCTCCCTCGTGACCGGCGGCGCGTAGAAAGCGGCCTTTATCTCCCCGAGGACGTTCTTGAGCCCCTTCTTGATCAGCGAAGGGCCGATCGGGCTGAGGCAGTCCGTCTCGGGCGCCATGATCTTAACCTGCTTTATCGCGTCCAGGATAGACCTCGCCTGGTCCAGTGTGAGCTGTTTCGGCTTCAAGCCCTGAGGTACGCCAGCCAATTCCAAAATCTCTCTCGCCACGCGGTTGGAGATCCTCGAGAAGTTTTCGACTAGGAAATTCACCATCTTCTGCGAATCCGTGTCCCTCGACATTCCGAGCATCTCGCCCAGCTCAATCCCTTCCGGATGGGGCTTGATCTCCTTCGTCTGGGGAGGCATCACCTCGGACGCCCTCTCGAAGACGATAGTCGATCCCTCAGGCGGGACGTAGGTTATCCTCGCATGCGGGTTCACGATCGCCGTGCCCTTCAGATATTCTATGATCGACTGTTTGCCGCCGATGTACTTCCCCTTGAGATGGACCTCCATCTTCGTGCCGTGCTCACGCTCCCAGATGATGAAGTCCTCCTTGACGATCTCGGGCAGATTCTTCTTCGTGTCTAGCCTGAGTTCGATGTAGTTCGCTGCATGCGCCCCTTCGGTCTTCGACCATATCTTCGCGAACTTGCCAGTGGTCAACTGCGAATACATGACGACGGCCGAAATCCCGATCCCTTGCTGGCCTCTCGCCTGCCGTATCGAATGGAACCTCGAACCGTACAGGAGTCTTGCGAAAACGTTCGGGATCTGCTTCTTCACTATGCCGGGCCCGTTGTCCTCCACGACGACCATGAAGTCATTCTGGTTCTCCTTCCTGACCTCCACGTGGATCTCCGGCATGATGCCCGCTTCCTCGCATGCATCCAGCGAGTTGTCTACGGCTTCCTTCACGGCGGTGATTAGGGCTCTTGTGACGGAGTCAAAACCGAGGATGTGCTTGTTCTTCTCGAAAAACTCCGCTACTGATATCTCCTTCTGCTTCTTCGCCATCTCTTCTGCTATGGACGTCAAGGGCAAAACCCCCGGACTGGATTCGTGATGCGCGACTCAGCCGACTTTGAATGCATCCCGGGCCATAATCCACATCATATTAAATAAATTGCGCGGAGAATTGCGACGCCAGATAATCAGCCCCCGAGCGTTTCCTCAAGGTTCCTCTACTTTCCTTCCTTCTTTTCCGCGTCCTCATCATCATCTTCGAAGGACTCGCCGCATTGGGGGCAGAACTTCGCCGAGGCTTGGACGTCGGCTCCGCACTCAGAGCAGACGAATGTCTCCTCAGAGCTCGCTGGCGCGATCTTCGTCGAGCCGCCTTTTGATGCCTGCCTGGCGCTCCCGAGCTCCTCTTTCTTCTTCTTGTAATCCTGCCTCATCTTCTCTCGCGCCTCTCGGGATTTCGATGAGAACCTGAGGAAGAGGATCATGACGATGAACTGCATCAGCCCGAATGTGAAGATTGTCGGGAGCCATATTGAGAACAGGATGGCGAATATCGCAAAGGTGTCAGGTGAGATCGGCCCGATAAGGACATACGTTTGACGCCAGGGATGATTCTGATATGGGGTCCCATTAACATATATCAATGCGTCGAAGAAGTATCTTGTAACCGTGCTTGTGACCGGGGTTTGGATGCTATAATTCCAAAGATGGTCCTGGCCCGAGGAGCCATTGCTCACCAGTGTCATCGTGAGATTCTTATATGCGTCCCACGAGACAAGATCATCCGAAATATTCACATAGGCATGTATATTGCTCGCATTTGCGAAATTACTTGGAATTACTATGGTTAAAGTGTATGTGCTCGACAATCCGATCGTCGCCCTGAACGGAGTGACCATCCCATCGACAAGGATGTCATCGACGCTACTCGATCCTTCCGTCGGTTCATAGAGCAGAGACAGCGTGAATCCGGATAGCACTAGGGTAGCGACGAGAAGCGCGACAACTCCGATTAGCAGCTGATGCATGAATTTTTCAATCTTCAGTAGCCAGAGGAAAAGGGTGATTATCAGCACGACTGCCAGAAGGCCCAGACAATAATCGACGGAGACTATGAGTACGAAGGCCAGGTTGGGGACTAGGATCGCGACCGCGTACTTCCATTTGCTTCCCCTGAGGCGGTCCAGGAAAACCTTCGACGGAGAGGCCACGCTGAAAGGCGATCCCTTTTTATTTCCCTCTGCCATAATCGACCTTCAAACCATACCGTCTAATAAAGATGGCGATTGTGTCCGGCAGCATTGTTCGTTCGGGCCAGGGCACCAGATTTGTAATACCATCAGATACAAATACAAACATGTCCCCTTCGAGCATAATGCAGCCCAATGGCTTGAGGGTGTGAACCAATTGAAGACGGCGGTCGTAGCGATCGGAGGGAACGCTCTCATAGCCCCCGGGAAGGAGCTCACTTTCGAGAACCAGATGGATATGTTGGTCCGGACCTCGAAGCAGCTGGTCGATCTCATCCAGATGGGGTACGACATCGTCCTCACCCACGGCAACGGCCCGCAGATCGGAAACATCCTCATGCAGAACGAGCTGACGCGGGAGGATGTGCCGGAGATGCCCCTCGACGCCCTCGTAGCCGAGAGCCAAGGACTGATCGGATACATGCTCCAGCAGAGCCTTTCGAACGAACTCGCGAAGCGCGGCGTCAACAAGATAGCGATCTCGATCCTCACCCAGGTGGTCGTGCATGAGGACGATCCCGCATTCAAGACCCCCACCAAGCCCGTGGGCATGCACTACTCGAAGGAGCAGGCGGAAAAGTTCACGAAGGAAAAGGGGTGGGTCTTCGGATACGAGAAAGACCACGACGGCTATCGGAGGCTCGTCCCATCCCCGCATCCTGTCAAGATCGTCGAATCGAGGGCGATGCGGCGGCTCATCTTCGGAGGAGAGCACCAGGTCGAGTTGATAATCGCATGCGGGGGCGGCGGGATCCCGGTCATCAGGAGAGGCGGGAAGTACATCGGGGTCGAGGCCGTCGTGGACAAAGACCTCGCCGCTTGCAGGCTCGCCATGGACATCGAGGAGAAGCTCCTCATCATGCTGACCGACGTCGATTACGTGTATCTGGACTACGACACTCCGAAGCAGCGGAAGGTCACCAAGATGAACCTTGCTGAGGCGAAGAGGTACTTGGCGGAGGGGCATTTCGGGAAAGGATCAATGGCCCCCAAGATCGAGGCGGCCATCAAATTCCTCGAGCACACAGGTGACGAGGCGATCATCACCTCGCTGGCTAAGCTTGAAGATTCGATAACCAAGGGCGACGGGACGCACATCACGAAGTAGCACGGGTGATTTTACAATGGCTTCAATGGAAGAGCAGATCAAGCTGATCGAGGAAGAGATCCGCAAGACCCCGTACAACAAGAAGTCGCAGCACCACATCGGCAGGCTCAAGGCGAAGATGGCCCACCTGAAGGAGGACGTCGAGAAGCGCCGCTCGAGCAAGGGCAAGGGAGGCGGTTACTCCGTCAGGAAATCCGGCAACGCGACCGTTGCCATCGTCGGCTTCCCGAGCGTCGGCAAATCCACACTTCTCAACAAGATCACCAATGCCAGGAGCGAGGTCGCCGCATACGATTTCACGACGTTGGAAGTCGTCCCAGGCCTGCTGGAATACCGCGGCGCAAAGATCCAGATACTCGACCTGCCCGGGCTCATCAAGGACGCGTCGAAGGGCAAAGGTCGCGGCAGGGAGGTCATCTCCGTCGTCAGGACCGCGGACATGATACTCCTGATGATCGACGTCTTCGAGACGAACATCAAGGTCCTGGTCGACGAGCTGGAACTCGCCGGCATCAGGCTCAACAAGAGGCCTCCGGACGTCCAGATAATCAAGCGCACCCGCGGCGGCATCGATGTCAACTCGACCGTCAAGCTGACGAAGATCGACGAGGACCTCGTAGAGGCAATGCTCAGGGAATTCGGGATCGCTAACGCGGACGTGGTCATCCGCGAAGACATCGACGAGGACCGGCTCGTGGACGCGCTGGCATCCAACCGCCACTATGCGAAAGCTATCGTCGCGATCAACAAGATCGACCTTGTGAACAAATCCTACCTGCACGAGATTGAGAAGCGCCTGAAGGGGTGGGAATTCATACCGATCTCGGCCGAGTCGGAAGTCAACATCTCTCTCCTCAAGGACATGCTGTTCGACTCGCTGGACCTGATCCGGATTTACATGAAGCCCCAGGGAAAGGAGGCCGACATGGCCGAACCCCTCGTGGTCAGGAAAGGAACCGATGTCGGGGAGGTCTGCGATGCCCTGCACAGGGAATTCCGAAGAAAGTTCAGGTACGCGCTCGTCTGGGGGAAGAGCGCGAAGTTCCCTGGCCAGATCGTCGGACTGGAGCATACGCTCGAAGACGGTGATGTGCTGACGGTCATCGTGAGGAGATGAAACGCGGCTAGGCTGTCATGCTCTTCTCGTACTTCCTGACCAGCTCGTCGCCCTTCTTAACGATGCCCTTGTCGATCTCCTTGACCTGGTGCTCCTTCAGAAGCTTCTTGACGATCTCCCTCGCCTCCGGGACCATCTTATTGGACATCGTGGCCTCCCACGGGACGGTCTTCTTGTTCCTGAAGTGAAGCTCCTTTCTGAAGTTCTTCATCGTGTGAGGGTTCGTCAGGTAAGTTCCGCCGTGCCCCACCTGTCTTATCACGTCGACGGCCGCGGTCTGTTCGCTAATCGTGTACTTGTTCATGAACTGCTTGTAATTCTCCCAGGCATATGCATCGATGACCACCTGTTCCAGCGCCGCCCCCTTCGCGTATCCCCAGGAACCCATCCCCTGGGACAGGTCGCTGCCGCAGAGGCTGGTCAGCGTGCTGCTGGTCAGCTCGGAGAAGGTCTTCATCATGCCGAGGTCCTCTCCGTCGACTCCCCAATCGGATATCTGGCAGGGGAGCCTGTATCTATGCGCCATCTGCCCCAGGCCGGCGCATATGAACGGCTGCTCAACCGACTCGTAGTCGATATTCCCCGTGTTCATGTCGATCGGCGTTGAATTCGAACCGTAGATGTGGGGCGCTCCCGGGCATGCGGTCTGGGTTATGACGATGCTGGCCAGGTTCTCCGAATTCGCATTCACCATGGTGCCTGCCAACGTGACCGGCGCCGATCCTCCTGACAGGGACATTGAAAGCGATGAGATCGGAATCCCGGCCTTGGCGAATTCGATCTGCCCCTCGACGGATCCCTTCTCGAACGAAAGAGGGGCGATGGGGCAGGATACAACAGAGAATATCGGTCTCTTCCTCAATTCTTTCTCTCCGCCGACGACCATCGACGCGAGTTCGATCTGCTTCCTCGCATCTATCGCGTTGACAGAATCGCCCTCGATGTGCTTCGTCTGGTTCCGGAGCGAAACCCAAAGCTCGTGGATAGTGTGCACCTCCTGCGGGACCTCTCCCGCGGTGACGCATGGCCAGAAGTAATCGATCTGCGGCATCGCATCCGCAAGCTTGGCGAAGTCGGCGAGGTCCTTGCTCGTCGTCCCTCGCGTCTTCCCGGTCTCGAGATCCTTCATGTAGACCGCAAGCCCAGTAGTGGCGGTGTAGGGCCAGGTCTGCACCGGAAGCTTCATGTCGTATTCCGGGTCGCGGGCCGCGCAAAGGATCTCCTTCGGCGCCTTGCTCAGCGCTTCCTTCACCATGTCTTCGGAGATCTTCGCGACCATCTTCTTATCGTCGATCTCCGCTCCAGCCTCTTTGAGCATCTTCAATACGGACTGGCTTCTCACAAGCACTCCGATGTCCTTTAGGACCTTGAGGCTCAGATCATGAATGAGGTTCTCTTCGTCCTTGTCCATCAATCTCAATCGTGCAACCGCCATTCTTGTCACCTCCTCAGCAAGCGAACCTCTTCACGTAATCCTTCAACAGCCTGTCCCCTTCCTTGAGTATCGAATTGTCGACCGGGAGGGGTCGGTGCTCCTTCAGAAGCTTCTTGGCGATCTCCCTCGCCTCCGGGACCATGCCCTTCGAAAGGGTCGCTTCCCAGTTGCGGTGGCTCTTGTCCCTGAAGAACAGCTCCTTCTTGAAGTTCCTAACGGTGTGTGAATTCGTAAGGAAAGTGTTCCCGTGGCCGACGGCCTTCATCACATCGAGCGCGGCCTTCTCCTCGGTGATTTCCACCCTCCGCAGATAACCCTTCCAGTTCCTCCACATGTAGTTGTCAATGACCATCTGCTCGAACGAGACTCCCTTTGCGGCGGCGGTCGATCCGATGCCGGAAGTCAGATCGGTTCCAGAGAAAGTGTCCAACGCCGTACTAGACATTTCCGAGAAGGATCTGCCGATTCCCGGGGTCTCATCTCCGCAGAGCCCCCAGTCGCCGACGATGCTGGGGATGCCGTACCTCTTCGCCATCTGCCCCAGTCCTGCGAATATCGCCGGGACGTCCGGCGCCTCGTAACCGACATCGCCCGTGTTCATGTCGCCCGGGACTCCGTCTGACCCATAGATGTGGGGATTGCCGGGATTCGAGAGCTGGGTCACTACCAGGCTTCCCAAGTTCTCGCTGTTGATGAGTGTAAGGAATCCTGCCATTGTGACGGGGCCCGTGATGCCCGCAAGGGGCATCGTCATGCAAATAATGGGGATGCCGGCCTTTGCCAGCTCTACTTGAGCCTCCATTGCATCCTTTCGCATTACCAAAGGTGAATCCGGTGAGACGAGCACGGAGAACATCGGTTTTTTTCTGAGCTCCTCCGTTCCTCCTGATAGTAAGGCGCCCAATTTGATCTGCATGCGCGCGTCTTCCTCGTTCCTGCATTCGATCTGCTGATGATGCTTGCCCGTGTTAATGAGCGAGTGCCAGACCTCGAACGCTGTGTGCGACTCTTCCGGGACATCTCTGGGGATGATCGTGCTCCACACAAAATCCACCTGGTCGAGTGCATCCCCCAGCTTTGCGAAGTCACCGACGTCCTTGACCGTCGCCGTGCGAGTAGCTCCAGTGTCGAGATCGGTCATGTATATTGAAAGCCCGGTCGTTCCCACAAATGGTATCCCGTCGACTGGCAGCTGCATATCATGTTTCTTGTCGCGTGAATAGAGAGTGAAGCTCTTGGGGGTCTTCTTGATCGATTCCATAACGAGGCTCTCGGGGAACTTGACGACCTCCGTCCTCTCGTCGACGTCGGCTCCGGCGTCCTTCAGGATCTTCCGGACCTTCGGGCTGTGGACCAGCATGCCGACCTCCTTGAGGCATCTGAGGCTCTGGGCATGGATGATGTCTTCCTCGTTCTTGTCCAAGAATTTGATTCGTGCGAGCGCCATGTTGAACAACTCCCGAGCGTTCCAGACGGTTGCGATTTGAATGTGTATTCTGATTTAGGCTAAAAGCGTTTCCATGCTGATTCTCAAACGAAAAATTATGTCCAGCCAAGATTGGAAGCGTCTCTCGATAGGTCATAGCGAGAAGAACCACTCACCGCGCGCTCCCCTTCGCAGTCTCTTTCAATTTCAGGAACGTAGCCGTGATGATCGATACGAACTCAATCCATTTCACCGTGCTCCTGGAAGGGAATTTATTGTCTCTCGGGCTGGAGACCTCAATCCACCCAATTAGTTCGTCGTTGGGACCGAGAATGCTAAGCTCGATGTAGTCCCCTTCGACCATGCTGTCTGAACCCCCTCGATTCTTACCTATCAGGCTCGGGCGGTTGTAAATGCCCTCCCCGCCCTCCTTGAGCGGCTTGTCCTCCATCAGATGTATCTCGATTATCTTGTTGACCCTCGTGCTCGGGTTAGATCTGGTGTCCATCATCTCGACGAGGGTGTATGACAGATTCTGACGCAACGTCTTTACTTCGTCCCTGAGTCCGACCATTGCGACATATCTGAACTTCTCATCCGTCGGGTCCTTCATCGCGATCGAGACGTACTGGAACTCGAAGTTGCGATGTATCAATTTCGCCGCATCCGTCAGTATTGTATGCATCGGCGTCCTCGAGGACATCGCCAATTTGAGGAATTGTCCGATGCCGTCGACTATCGAATCCTTCTCCTCTCGCCTGAGAGCGGAATATCTCTCTCTAATGAGTTTAGAGATCTCCAGCTTCCTGTCGACACCCGATGGCATGTCCCCTGCTTCGGTCCAATCCCATTGCGGGATTTGAGCTTTCTGGTGTCTTCCTCCGCGTCCTACTTCGATGACTTTCTCGTTTTGCTCAGCGAGAGAGCCAGTATGAATCCTCCGATGAAGATCAACACTAACGCTATCGATACCGGCGCGATGTTGGGGAAGTATCCATTGGCGAACCAGATGACGCCCAGGATGGCGGATAGGCAACCCCAGAGCAGCACGTACGCCGAATCCGAAGCCCACAGACTCCCCTCCCCGCCCGGCCGGGCCATTAGACTGCCCATCATTATACCGTACACTCCGAATTCGATGAGCAAGATTGGCGGCATCGACCACCAATCGTTCCTTACCCAAGCGAGCAGTATCGCGACCGCGAATGCAATGAATGCGAATCCCGCCGTCAATCCCTGATAGCTCGCCCTTCTTTCTGATCCTTCAGCCATGTTTCCCTCCCCTAAATTGTCCTGATGGATGTTATGTCAATTCAATGAGATAAGCTTCCCCCTTAGAAGACCCCCTTTCCAAAACCTCTTCCTTTCCTAATTCTTCTCATATGCGAAAATAAAAATACCTCGCCCTTCTGATACGGTTCCTGACTGGAAATGTTCCAAAGACCAAGAGGAACCCGGGACTTCGGCCCCGATGAGATGGCAAGGCGCCGACGGGCATTGGAAAAGATGCGCGAGACCGCGCTGAACTTCGGCTTCCGCGAGATCCAGATGCCCACATTCGAGGAGCTCGAGCTTTTCACTAAGAAATCCGGTCCTGGCATAGTCGAAGAACTGTACGCCTTCAAGGACAAAGGCGGGAGGGACATCGCCCTGAGGCCGGAGATGACCGCGCAGGTCATGAGATTCTACGTCAGCGACCTCTCTTCTCTACCGAAACCGCTCAAGCTTTTCTACTATGGACCATGCTTCAGATACGAGAACCCCCAGTCGGGGAGATTCAGGGAGTTCTTTCAATTCGGCGCTGAGATAGCCGGTACGAATACGCCGGAGACGGACGCCGAGGTCATCGCACTGGCATCGGCGATCATAGCGGCTGTCGGGCTCAAAGGGTTCACCATCAGGATCGGATACATCGGCGTCCTGCGGAACATGCTGAGCGAACTGAAATTGTCTGGCGCAGAGATTGCGGCGGCGCTTCATTTCCTGGACAAGAACGATGTCGAGGGATTCAATCTATTCGCGTCGCAGAAATTCATATCGAAAGAGACAATTGAAAGGATTCTTTCGATAAGGAACTTGAAAGGGGATATCGAGATACTGGACGATCTCAACGATGGAGCCGCTAAGGATTATCTCAAGGAGATGACGAGGTCCCTATCGCTCCTCAGGGTCGGGAAATTCCAAATCGACCTTGGGATTATCCGGGGACTCGATTACTACACCGGAGTGGTGTTCGAGATTGACGCCCCCTCGCTCGGCGCTGAGAAGCAGATATGCGGCGGTGGATCGTACGACCTCGTCCCGCTGTTCGGCGGAGAACAGGTGTTCACGACAGGTTTCGCCCTCGGGTTCGACCGCGTGCTGATGGCAGCAGAGAACGAGGGATTCCCTCAAATCGTCGACGAGCTGGATGTCTATGTGATCCCTGTCGGAGACAGCGCAAGAGAGAAGGTTCTGGGGATTGTCGCGACGCTTAGGAATGCAGGTCTTTCAGTCGACTACGATCTAATGAGACGCAGCCTGAGCAAGAACATGAAATACGCTTCTCTAGCGAAGGCCAAACAAGTCATCATTGCGGGCGAGAAGGAACTAGCAAAAGGGACCGTGACCCTCCGCGACATGAAATCAGGCGATCAGAAAGAGATCAAAATCGAATCGCTCATCGAGGAAATGAAAAAGTGAGAATGCGGGGGATTCCGCCCCCGCCAGATTTAATGCTTTTACTCCGAGCCGAACCCGAGCTTCTTCTTCACTATCTGACGCTTCAGGTACTGGATCGCGTCAGTCTGGTTGATCTTCTTCGGGCAGACGTCGACGCAATTGAAGATCGTGTGGCATCTCCAGATGCCGTCCTCGGTGTTGACCATGTCCAGCCTCTCGTCCTTGATGGTGTCCCTCGAGTCGACGACGAACCTGTACACCTTCTCGAGCGCCGCAGGTCCGATGTAGTTGGGGTCCCACCAGGCGATCGTGCACGCGCTGGAGCACGAGCCGCACAGTATGCAGTCGATCGGCTCGGTCAGCTTCGCCCTGTCCTTCTCGCTCTGGATTATCTCCTTCTCCGGGAAGGGCTCCTTCGCGACCAGGTACGGCTTGATGGATTTCATCTGCTGGAAGAACGGGTCCATGTCCACGACGAGGTCCTTGATGACCTTCTTGTGCGGGAGCGGGCTGATCATTATCGGGTCCCTCTTCTCCTGCATCGTCGACACCTGCGTCTCGCACGCGAGCCTGATCTTGCCGTTGATCATCATCGAGCATGCGCCGCAGACCGCGCCCCTGCAGCAGAACCTGAACGAGATCGTGCCGTCGTGCTTGTTCAGCACCTCGAAAAGCGCCTCGAGCATCGTCATCCCAGGCTTCGCCTGGATGGTGTACTCGCGCCAGTATGGCTCCTCGTCTGTCTCCGGGTCGAACTTCTGTACCTTCAGCTTGACAGATTGTGTTGGGATCGCCATTTTTCAGCACCTCCTAGTATTTCCTCTCCACGGGCTGGTACTTGGTTATGGTCACCGGGCTGTACGAGATCTTCGGGCCGCTCGGGGTGTAGGTCGCCATCGTGTGCTTCAGGAAGTTCACATCGTCCCTCGTCTTGTAATCCAGTCGCGAGTGCGAGCCCCTGCTCTCCTTCCTCTCGATCGCGCCGATAGTTATGACATGCGCCAGTTCGAGCATGCCATCCAGCTCGAGAGCCCTCAGGTAGTCCAGGTTGTACTTCCGGCCCTTGTTCATCACCTTGATGTTCTTGTAGCGCTCCTTGAGCTCGAGGATCTTACTCAGGGCTTCCTGCATCATCTCCCCGCTTCTGAAGATGCCGACCTTCAGGATCATCGTCTCCCTCATATCCTCCCTGATGGCGGCGTGGTTCTCGGTGCCGTTCCTTCCGAGGAGTTCTTCCCGGACCTTCTCCTGGTCCTCCATGGCCTTCATGATCGTGGACTCGCCCTTCTTCCGGTCGGTCTTCGTCTTCATCCACTGCTTCACGTGCTTTCCGGAAAGCTTTCCGAAAACGACCGTGTCCAGCAGCGAGTTCCCTCCGAGCCTGTTGGAACCGTGGACGCTCACGCAGGCGCACTCTCCGGCCGCATAGAATCCGGAGATGTTCGTCAATCCGTTCTTGTCGGTGGAGATACCCCCCATCGCGTAATGCTGCCCCGGCTGGATCGGTATGGGCTGGTCGATCGGATCGACGCCGGCGAAGTTCATCGCGATGTCCCTGATGCCGGGCAGCCTGTCGAGGATCTTCTCCCTGCCGAGGTGCCTCAGGTCCAGGTGGACGTATCCGCCCTCGAATCCTCGTCCTTCGTTTATCTCCGTCTGGATCGACCTCGAGACGATATCCCTCGGGCCGAGCTCCATCACGGTCGGGGCGTACTTGCTCATGAACCTCTCGCCCTTGTTGTTGACCAGATAGCCGCCTTCCCCCCTCGCTCCCTCGGTCATCAGTATGTTCGTGCCGAATAGCGAGGTCGGGTGGAACTGGATGAACTCCATGTCCTTAAGCGGCACGCCTCTCTTGTATGCGATGAAATTGCCGCTGCCGGTCGAGATGAGCGCATTCGTCGATCTACCGTAGACCTGTCCGGGTCCGCCTGTTCCGAAGATGACCGCTTCAGCCATGTACGGCTCGAAATCCCCGGTCACCATGTTCAGGGCGATGACGCCGACGCACTTCCCGTCCTCTACGACCAGGTCGGTCACGAACCGCTCCTCGTAGGTCTTGACATTGAGCGCGACGCTCCTCTCCCATAGGGTGTGCAGCATGTAGAGCCCGGTCTTGTCGGCCGCATAGCAGGTCCTCGGGAACCCAGCTCCTCCGAAAGGCCTCTGGGCGATCTTCCCCTCGGGCGTCCTGCTGAACGGGCAGCCCCAGTGCTCCAGCTCGTAGATGCATGGCGTAGCCTCGCTGATCATCAGTTCTGCCGCATCCTGGTCTGCAAGGAAGTCGCTCCCCTTGACCGTGTCAAAAGTGTGCTTCTCGACGCTGTCTTCCTTTCCCGCCGGGTTGTTTCCCATCGGGGCGTTCACTCCTCCCTGGGCAGCGCCAGAGTGGGAACGCACGGGAGGGACCTGCGTCAATATCGCGGTGTCAAGCTCGGCCGCTGTCTCGACCGCCGCCCTCAGGCCCGCGAGCCCCGCGCCGACTACTATGACCTCATGATATTTCATTCAAAGCACCTCCTCAATTAAATCCCAGGATGCCCAGGAACGGCGCGAATATCGCCAGCCCCCAGAAGACGGCGACGATGCCAGCACCCCAGAGCGCGACATCGACTACTCGTCTCTTCGTCTTATCCACAATGAAGTCGAACCCGACCATCCTCAAGCCGTTCAAAGCATGGAAGATCGCGGTTATCAGCAAACCGTAGTCGACGATCAGGATCGGTAGGGCCTGGACCCTCGTCTCGACGTTCTCCCAGCTCAGCAGCTCGTCGTTGAGGTTCGCGAAGTGGGCAAGGTAGAGGTGTATCCCTAGGAACACCAGTATCAGTACGGCAGTGACCCTCTGTAGGAGCCACGCCCATGTGCCTTTCGTCTTTCCCGGATTGTTCACCATAACCTCTCAGCCCCCCTTCACGAATATCAGATAGTAGGCAACGTACGCTGCCGCGATGAACAGCAGTACGCCGATTATCGCCAGTATCCAGTACACCCGCTTGTGATTCCTCACACCTGCCCCCATGTCGAACACTATCACCGCTGCGCCGGTCACGACGTGCACGACGACCGCGCCGAGCAGCAGGAAGTCGAGGAAGACGAAGATGTCAGAGGTCATCACGTCCATCATGCCCCCCCAGGCCGATTGTCCGCCCCAGAATGTTGATAGGACGTACAGATGCGCGAATATGTAGATCGCCAGCACGACGCCGGTTATCCTACGCGCCGCCCAGAATATCATTCCCTGCGGCATGTTCAGGGGGTATAAGTCGCTGTTCTTCCCGAACAGCCATTTCATCTTGCTTACAAGATTAACCATTCAAACCCTCTCCTTTTTGGTTTTCGCTCCTCATCCAATTTGAATACGCATTTCGTGATAATCCGTCTCTCTCAGACACGATGGCCAGTCAAACCTTCCAAGGCCGAAACCGCCACCGTTTAGAAACTACATAAGCATATCGTTTCTATTCGAGAAGAATCCGACTAATAACGATTGAAGGCCAATAGGTTCTCAACGAAAAGGAGCAAGAATAAACACCATTATTCCGAAGTACGGACAATTGTGCTCATTTCACTCCGCTGGCAGTATTTACTTCAAAACGTCCAATCCGATAACGATCGATGCGAGCTTCGGATCGTCATCGATCCCTATCTCCTTCTTGAGATCGGTGTCGCCGAGCGTCGATGGGCTCGAACTCACTACATTCCTTGCGATGCCGAGCCGTTCGATCTCGGGGAAAGGCACGGGTGGTAGCACGAATCTCGAGCTCTTACCTTTCGCTTTCGCCTTCGAGCACTGGATGACAAAATCTTTTCCAAGGTAAAGGAGTTTTTCACCATCGTCGATCATCGGCTTCCTCCCCCTGATCAGCTCCTCGCCGAGAACCGTGCCGTCCTCCGCCACCAGCTGGACAGTCGCGATCGGCGGCGGCCTGAACCTCTTGTCCTTCACCACGAAATAGAGCCTCTCCCTCTGAACGGCCGTCCTGATCCCGATGTTGTCAACAGCGATCGGGCCGAGGGCCGCATAGCGTTCTTCCCGCTCGAGCAGCTTCTTGCGAAGCCTGTCCGGCACGATGCCAGTGTGCACCACACCTTCCATCGACCTCAGCAGAGCGATTATCTCAGAGTCGATTTTGTCCAAGAATTCACCTGTTCTTTTTGGGTTTGACGAACTTGTTGCAGGGTACGCACAGAGCCATTCCAAGGGCATCCATCAGCTGTTCGCTCCCGCAGATCGGGCATTTCGCGTCTTCAACCCACCTGACCTCGGGGCTGGCGAATTCACCGACATGGAAGCGCTCTCCCTTCCGGGCCCTGCTTCCCTGCTTCCCGGTTTTTACCGTCATCCGAGAAATGTAACTCGTAATCCCTTGAAAATCTTTTCTGAGCTTACAAGCTTTCCAAGGATATGGGAGTGCCGGACGCTCATTCTGTCTCTGGGGCGGGCAAGCGATACCCCTTCAGATCCTCTTCAGGGTCGGTATCCTGTCGAGGACCATGCTCTCGACCCTTACGGGTCTGAGCCTTCGCGCCAGCGTTTCGGCCGATTTCAGTTTATGCTCATGGTCGGCATATATGGTGTAGATCAGCTCGTCCCTTTCGACGGCAGTCCCGCCCTTCTTCGTTATGACGACGCCAGCTCCCTTGTCGTAAGGAGCGCCGGCTTCCCTCGCGATCTTGACTATGGACCTGTTGTCGATGAAGTTCACATACCCCGATTTGTCGGCGGTGATCTTGCTGGCGTGCTTCCCGATCGGCGCATCCGATGCCGTGATGTTCTTTTTTCCGCCCTGCGCATCTATTATCTGCCTGAACTTATCCAGAGCGCGTCCGCTCTTGAGGATCGACTCTGCCTCCGCGTAACCGTTCCTGGTGATGCCCCCCATCTCGAGGACCATGCCGGCAAGGCTGAGCGATTTCTCGACCACGCTTCTCGGTCCTGGAGCGCCCTCGAGTATCGCTATGGCTTCCGCCGCCTCCAATGCTGGGCCGATCGCTCGCCCCAGGGGTTGTCCGCCGTAAGTTATCGCGCACTCGACATTGATCCCTATCTGCTCGCCCAGCTCGATGAAATCCCTCGCCGTCCTCTTCGCAGTATCCTCAGTCTCGGCCTTCGTCCCGTATCCTGTCGGGATGTCCAGCACAAGGTGCTTCGCTCCGACGGCCTTCTTCTTTGACATTATGGACGCGAGGACCTGGCTGTGCGGGTCTACCGCCAGTCCGTACTCGACGTTGATCAGCATGTCGTCGACGGGAGCGAGCCTGACCGCCCCTCCCCAGGCGAGCACCGCGCCGACATCGAGGGTGATCTGCCTGATCTTCTCCGCCGTCAGGGTTACGTTGCAGATGGACTCCATTATGTCCGCTGTGCCAGCAGCGCTGCTTATCGCCCTCGAAAAGGTCTTCGGCATGAGCAGCCCGGCCGCGGCGACTATCGGGACGATTATCGGGGTCACCTTGTTGCCAGGGCAGCCACCGATCGAATGGAAGTCGTAGACCTCCCTGTCTCCGAAGCTTATCGTCTCCCCGGATTTCACCATCGCCAGCGTGAGATCCTTCGTCTCGCGCATGTTCATGCCGTTCACATAGACGGCCGTTATGTATGCGGCGATGTCCACCCTCGAGAGCGCTCTGTTGGCCATGTCATGCACTATGAGGTTTATCTCCTCGGTGGTGAGCTCCTGACTATCCATCTTCTTCTTTATTGCGTCGATCGATTGCGGTCTCGCCGCAGGTTTGATCGTGATCTCCTCGTTGTCGGAGAGCCCGAGGTCCTCCTGGATCTTCAGGATGACTCCGATTTCTCCTGGCGCGACCATCGTGTGCGACTCCTGGACAATTGCGACGACGTTCCTCCCCCCATGCTCGACGTGCACTCTGTCCATCTCGCGGAGTCCCATCTCTGCCGTGTCCTGAGGGTTCATTATGACAATCGGTTCTCCCGCCTCGATGTCTATCGGCTTTGACTTGAACATCTTCATTCACCCCATTTGTCCAGCGCAGCTCTGAGCTCCGGGTGGTCCTTCGCATACTTCGCCAATGATTTCCGCTCGACGAACGCATCGACCGCTTGATTCATCGCCCTAGCTCCCGCCTCAAGCCCCTTCGGGTGACCCGAGACTCCTCCTCCGGCTTGGATCTGGATCTTCGTACCGGCGGTCTTGAGTATCTTAGGCAACAGGCCTGGATGGACTCCTCCAGAACATACCGGGAGAACATCGAGGCGGCCGTAGAAATCCTTCGTCAGAACCTCCTTCGAGCTCATATCCTCGGCCTTGTCCCCGTGCATCTTTCCGATGCCGAACGTCCCGACGTGCAGCGCGTCCCCTCCGCACATCCTCGTGAGCGTCGAGAATACCTCCATCGAGATCCCGTGGTGATGGTTCCTGGTGATGGCGCCGTGCATGGTCCTGTGGATGTGCAGCGGCAGGGTGATCGAAGGGTCCTCCGCGAGTATCTGGACCGCGGGGAAGCCGCATGTGATGACGTCGACCATCAGCTCGGTCGCCCCCGCCGAGATCACCTTGTCCCCGAGATCGAGGATCCTATCGGACCTTGTGGAGATGTTGATCGCGTGCATCATCTTCCACCCTGTCTCGGATTTCACCTTGTCGATCGCCTCCGCGATAGCCCTGGTCCTCTCAACGATGGGGCAGAATTTCTGGTCGGTCAGAGTTTCATCATCTTTGCTGTTGGTCAGACCCCCGATGCCGACGCGATATACGTATTTCGCCGTAGCCTTCGGGTTGAGCCCGATCTTCGGTTTGACAATCGTCCCCAGCAGCGGCCTTCCGAACTTCCTCCCGAGCTTCGAGTATATTCCTTCCGCCCCGAACTTCGGTCCAGGGAACGCAGTCACGATCTCCTTGGGCAGATGAACCTTCTCCAGCCTCACGGCCTTAAGATCCTCCAGCCCGAAGAGGTTGCCAGCGACGACGCTCAATATCTGCGGGACGCCGCCGGTCTCGGCATCGAAATCTGCAAGTGGGAACTCGATGAGGACCATGTACTCGCTCCGGCTGATCTTCCTCGTGGAAAGGACTTTTCCCGCGAGGCGCCGGTCTATCTCGTCCGACCTCGTGGCGACCTTGGTCCAGGTGCCCGTCGACTGCTCGGCGGCGATGGCCATCGCGGCCTTCATTATCGGCAGGTCGGTCGTCACCTTGAAGGCACATACGACCTCTTTCCCGGGCAGATTCTTCAACTCACTTCTGGAGAGCATCTAAAACGACCCCCTTTGCATCCTCGGTCTTCAGAGCCTCGATCCCGAAGTCGTGGATCACGACCTCGTACGCGGCCGTCGCCGGTATCACTCCGACCTCCGTGACGATCGCGTCGACGTACTCCGCCGGCGTCGCGTCGAACACCGGGTTGGACACCAGCACCCCTGGGAACTGCTTCTGATCGATGACCTCTCCAGCCTCTCTTTCCTCGATCGCGACAAGGCTGCCGTGGAAAGTCTGGGGGGAGAACTTGTAAGTCTCGGCGCATACCAGGAAGGGCACCCTCCTCTCGTGCGCTATCAATGCTATCTGAGATGTGCCGATCTTGTTGATGACCGCGCCGTTCGATGCGATCGTGTCCGCTCCCACGATGACCATGTCGACGAACTTCATATGGTGCCTTACGGCGGAGTCCACTATCATCGTCACGGGGACGCCCTTCTCTGCAAGCTGGTGGACTGTGATCCAGCCCTGGAGCTTGGGTCTCGATTCCGTCGCGTAGACCATCTTGACCTTCCCCTGCTCGTGCGCTTTGATGATCGTCGCGACCGCCGCCGATGAGTTACAATGGGTCAGTATCACCGCGCCGTTCGGGACTCTCCTGGCTCCCATCTCAGCGATCGAGCTGACCGCTAGGAGCGACGCCTGAATGAACTGATCCGAGTTCTTCCGGATGATTTCGAGCATCTGTTCGGAACCGGTCGCTTTGTTCACACCCTTCAGAGTCCTCGCCACGCCGCTCCAAAGAGTGACAGCTGTTGGTCTCGCAGTGAGGGCCTTCTGGGCGAACTGCTGCAGTTTGGCAAGATACTTCTTCTCGTCAGGAACGATCTCCCTTTCGGCGAATAGCCTGATTGCGAGGGACGCTCTCCTGCCGATCTCGGCCGCCCCCCGGATGGTCATGTTCCTGATTCCTTCTAGAATCCCCTCTGGTGATAATTCCTCTGAAGACATTCACTCACCGTACGCCCACTCTTTCATCCGACCCCGGTCGACAAGGCGGCATGACTGTGTGAGACCGTATATACCCGACCAATGGTCAATAACATTTCGCATGGCCGGCTATCCTCTGCCTACCTTGATTAATGACCTCAGGGTCTTTAGGTCCTTGATGTACCATTCGTCCCCTCCAGGAGTCTCCAGAACCATCGGATGTCTCGCGAATCTCTTATCGTTGACAAGGTGGCCGAAGGCCGCTTTGCCAAGTTTTCCTTTCCCGATGTTGTCGTGCCTATCCAACCTGCTCCCCTGCGCTCCCTTGGAATCGTTGAAATGGAAGGCGAAGAGCCTGTTCAAACCAATGTCTTCGTCGAACTGATGGAAGGTCTTTTCGTAGCCATCCTCAGTGACAATGTCATATCCAGCCGCATACGAATGGCATGTGTCGAAGCATATTCCGGTCCGATCATCCAATCCGACCTCCCTCAGCATTTTCGACATCTGGTCGAATGAGTATCCAAGGTTGCTCCCCTGGCCAGCCGTCGTTTCGAAGAGGACTCTCGGCTTTCCCTCGCCGATCTTCAGAAGGGCGCTTCTCACATTCTCTGAGACCTTCTTCATCCCTTTCGTCTCGCCAGCGCCGAGGTGCGAACCGGGGTGGAATACCAGGAAGTCTATATCGAGCATCCTCGCTCTTCCCATCTCGTCGATGAAAGCTTCCTTCGACATATCAAGGATTTTCTTGTCAATCGCGGACAGGTTGATCAGATACGAATCGTGAGCCATTACTCTCTGGATTCTGTGTTTCTTCACATTCTGCTTGAATTTCTTTGCCTCATCTTCACCGATGGGGCGGGCTTTCCATTGCATTTGGTTGCGCGTAAAGATCTGCATCGAGTCGCAGCCGAGGATCCCTGCTCTCTCAGGTGAGAGATCCACGCCGTCCTTTACGGAAACATGAGCACCGAGCAATCCCAATTGAAGCACACTCCATGGTGACAGTGTTCTTCATATCACAATAGCTTATCGATGGAGGTTCTGGCTATTTCCTCGGGATCTTTTGTATCTTCCGCCTGTCGGGGAACGGTGTATGCCCCATCGTACCGGAGATGTACTTCTCGTTGACGTACAATCCGCAGAGGCACCTTCCGTAATCAACGAGATCCGGCTCCCTGTAAGTGCATGGGCAGATGATGTCCCTGTCCTCTTCGAGCACTCCAGATGCGATCCTGCAAGGGCAGGACGCGTAACCGAACCTCCTCTTGTTCATTATGAGCCCCTCGAAGATCAGCTTCAGGTATTTCTCATCTGGATTCAGCTGGTGGTTCGTCCTCGCCGCGAACTTCCTGAGGGCGTCGGAGTACTTCTGAAGCTCCTGTTCCCGTTGTGGGTCCGCCGCGTTCATTTCCCGAGCACCTTTCTGAGTTTCGACTCATTGAAACCTTCGATGACCTTGTCACCGACGACGATGATCGGGTAACCGCAGTTCGGGCAGACCTTGTCGACCTCGTCCATGACCTCGTTCCTCTTCTTGCCTTCCAGAAGGTCGACATCGGTGTAGTCCAGTTCGACTCCTTCCTCCGCGCAGAACATCTTGAACGCCCGACAGTAGGGGCAGGTGCTCAGCGTGTATGCCTTCACCTTCGGTTTCGCTGTCATTCGAAGACCCTCCTTGGTATGCGGATAAAAGCGTCTGGGGCTCTAATATAGTTTTTTAGAGATCCGCTTCAACCTCTATGAAAAGTACATCTTGACCAGCCAGGTTCCCGCCTCGAGCCGCGTCTCTACCTTGTATCCGCTGTGCATGAACAAGTCCATCATCCTCTCGCTCTCCTTCATGACCTCGGCCGTGAATCCCTTTATCTCTCTGGCCTTCGCGATACTCGCGAAGTAGTTGAGCATGAACATGCCGATCCTCAGTTCTTGCTTCGAATCGTATTCATCGAATAGATGAAATTCCATGCACTGGGGAATCGTGCCCGTCATAACATCGTCATAATTCGACATCTGACTTACTGCATGGCCACAACCTAAAAATACCAGACCGTGTGATACATTCTCACACTGACCCGCTGGTAGTGAAAAACGATAAAGGAGGCGATTAAGACGTTGCAAACCGAATTCGAAGTGAAAGTTGGAAGCAGCACCCGGAACATCCTGCACATGGCAGAGATCCTGGCCGAGGGAGGAGTGAACCTGACCACGGTCTCGATCGAGAAGTTCGAGGGAGACGCTTATATCAGATTGCTCACCTCGGACAGCGAGGCGGCAGCACGCGTGCTCATGAAGGCAGACATGGCATACACCACTAGGGAGGTCTTGGTCGCCGAAGTCGAGGACAGACCCGGCAGATGGGCGAGGATTGCGAAAAAGCTCGCAGATGCCGGACTGGAGATCGAAGCAAGCTATCTCCTTTCGAGGGACGGACAGCACATGAAGTTCGTCTTTGCCGTCAACGACCCCAAGAAAGGCGAAGAGGTCCTCGCCGACATTAAGTGACTCAACCAATCACGAGGGTCTCCTTTCGGGGGCCCTCTGTTTTCTCAAACCTGCTCAGCTCGAAATTCCCCAGCAGCGGATTTTTTTCATTCTTTGCGATTAGATCCGCCATCATCTTGCCAACCTTGGGAGAAATCATCAGCCCATGGCCGGAGTAGCCGCATGCGAGGAAGAACCCAGGAAGAGCATCGACGCCGCCGAGTATCGGCGAGTTGTCAGGAGACACATCGTACGAGCCGGCCCACTGCCTCAGTATCCTCGCCGCGCCGAGCTTCGGGAAGAGATGCAGAATCTCCCGGCTCATCCGCTGCGCGAACCGGATCGACGACGTCCAGCTGTCGCTCGGCATCTCCTTCGGGTCGGATATTCCTCCGATGAGCTCGCCCCTGATGGACTGGCTCATGTAGAGCTTGTTTGTCATCGTAACGACCATCGGGTCGAGGAACGGCTTGAGCGGCTCGGTCACCAGGATCTCATGCCTATAAGGCACGATTGGAATATTGACCCCGGCCAGATCTCCTATTCCTCCCGATGCCTCTCCGGCAGCATTCACGATCTTTTCGGTCGCAATTTTGCCCGCGCTAGTCCTGACCGAGACTATCTTCCTATTCTCGACGTCGATCCCCTGGACCTCCGTCATAGTCGCGATCTCCCCTCCCATTTCGAGGATTCTGTCCCTGTACCCCCAGAGCAGCGGGAATGGGAACAGCGTCCCATCTGTGCGATTGAACGCCCCTCCCAAGAATTTCTTGGAATCGAGTGCTGGCACGATGCCATTCAGCCCATCGCTCTCGATGAAACGCGTCCCGACCCCGTTCTCATTGTGAAATCTCACGTTGTTGTGAAGAATCTCGACCTGTTCTTCATTCTCCGCCAGGAATAGATAACCTCCCTGACGGAACCAGATGTTGTATCCGAGCTCTTTCGAGAGCTTCCTGAACGATTCGACGCTCTCCTTCGCAATCTGAATGTTCTCCTTCGTCGTCCATTGCGCCCTCACACCCCCTCCGTTCCTTCCAGTCGCTCCATGACCGAGGTAGGATTTCTCGACGACGAGGATGTTCGTCATCCCCCTGAGACAGAGTTCGTAACCAATCGTTAGGCCACTCACTCCCCCGCCTATTATCACGCAATCATAGCTGCTTCTCATCGCCCTCCACCTCCGCAGCCATCAGAGCCAGTGGGACAGGGCTCATCGGGGGTCTGGACGTCATGCCCGGTCCAGGATCGATCCCCATCTCCGCCATTATCTCTCTGACGAATTGGATGCATTGCTTCCCCTGGCAGGGTCCAGTGCCGAACCCGACGAACCTCTTCAACGATTCGATGTCTCGGTAGCCGAGCATGATCGCCTCGATCACCTCGTCGCGGGTGACATCCTCGCACAGGCAGGCGATCGTCTTCATCGCGACCATGATCCCGCCCCCTTCATCCTGGATATGATATGGTTGACGGCGATTTCCGCTGAGCGATCCGCCTCAGAGTCGTCGAGAACGTCGGCGGATCCTCCGATTGCGAAGACGTTCTTCCTCGAAGTCTCAAACGATTCATCAACGCTGATTGTCGGCGACGCTTTTCCTTTTGCCACAACTTCGCAGCCGAGTTGCCTGGCGATTTCTATTCTCGGCGCTAGAGGACCGCAAGTCACGACGCAGTCGCATGCTATCGTTTCCTTCGATCCCCCGTCTGATATGACGATCTTATGGACGCTGTTCCTCCCGTATGCGGCAAGGACTTTCCAGCCGGGCTTTGTGATTGTTATCTCCCCATGCTTCAACCCGCTGGTCCGCAGCAGGTCAGCGACGCGCTCGCGTCTTGTAGCTTCTCCAGTTATGACTATCCTACTTCCGATGGCAACCCGATCCTCAATCAGTCTCATCGCCGCTGTCTCACGCAATATCCCAGGGAGATCCCAATTCGGGAATGTCATGGGCTGGTCCCTGCCCTCCTCGGCAAGAATCACATATCTGGGCTCGATGATGTGCAGCCTCGTGCCATTGGAAACAAGGATGTGGCCGTCATCGAATGCACCAACGACAAATGAGCCGTCCAGGGTGGAAGAACCCTGCAAATTCTTGCGAGGTTCTTGAACTGAATTTATGACTGTAGTGCTCCTCAACCCGGCAGAAGCGCATTTCTCCGCGGCGTGCAATGCGGTCTTGCCCCCTCCTATTATCAAGACATCCGTCCTGATTCTCTGGGTCGGTTCCGCTGCGACGTCGACGTTCGGCACCTTTCCGATTCCCGCCATGCGCCTGATGACGCTCTGATACAGCCCCCTGGCAAACGCTGGTCGTATGAATCTGTGATGGTAGTTGAACCCTCTCTTGAAGAAATGATCCATTAAGACGACCGGGTCGAATCTCAGCGAGATTACCTTATTCTGCGATCTGACCACCATCCCTTCCGATACCGGAGTGATGCAGGATCTCACATTGGGAACACCGTTCACGTTCACCAGGCAATTCGGGCAATCGCCGGAACCGCAGTGCAGTCCTCTCGGGCGGTGGAACTTGATGCTCCTCGTCAGGACCTTGACGCCGCTCCTGTAGAGAGCGCCTGCGACCGTATCTCCTTTCCTGGCCCTGTATCTCCTGCCATCGAATGTGAATCGGATTTCAACATCGTTCAACTCGCGGCATCCCCTGTCTATTCGTCTTTCTGATTCGTCGCCTCTTTCCGGAACATAGGTTTGAACCTCTTGAGCAACGCTGCGTTCGTCACGACCGACACGCTGCTGAAAGCCATCGCTGCTGCGGCAATGATCGGGTCGAGAAGTATTCCGAACCCGGGATAGAGGATGCCTGCGGCGATCGGTATGCCGGCGGTGTTGTACCCGAAGGCCCAGAACAGATTCTGCCGTATCTTCTGGATCGTTCTCTTGCTGAGCTGTATCGCCGCGACGACGTCCCTCAGATCATTCCTTATCAGGATTATGTCTCCGGTCTCGACTGCGATGTCGGTACCGCTGCCTATCGCTATCCCTATGTCCGCCTGTGCGAGCGCAGGGGCGTCGTTGATTCCATCCCCGACCATCGCAACGACGAGTCCCTGTTCCTGCAGCTCTTTGACCTTAGCGGTCTTCTGGTCCGGGAGGACCTGCGACAGCACCTCATCGATCCCGCATTGCTGCGCTATCGCTTTTGCCGTGACAGCGTTGTCTCCAGTGAGCATGATCGGTTTAATCCCCATGCGCTTGAGTTCTTCAATCGCTTCCCTTGCGTTCGGCTTAAGGCTGTCAGCGACTGCGATCAGACCTATGATCTCCTTCGATAGCGCAATCCCGATCACAGTGTTTCCCGTCGCCTCCAGTGATTTCATCTTCTCATCGATCTCCGGAGAGATCAGCCCGAGTTCAGAGAGCATCGTCCTGTTTCCCAGGACCGCTTGAACGCCCTCGACGACCGCCTTCACGCCCTTGCCCGAAATCGCCTCGAAATCACGAGTTTCCGGAAGTGAAATGTTCTCATCTTCGGCCTTTGAGACTATCGCTTCCCCGATCGGATGCTCCGATCCCTTTTCGATGGATGCAGCGATCCTGAGTACGTTCTTTTCATCATGACGCGGGCTCAATGAGATGATCCTTGACACTTCAGGCCTTCCTATGGTGAGCGTGCCAGTCTTATCGAAGACGACCGTCTGGATGCGCCCTGCATTCTCAAGGGTCTCTGCGGTCTTGATCAGGATCCCAAGCTCCGCGCCCCTCCCGGTTCCTACAATTATTGCGGTCGGCGTTGCAAGTCCCATCGCGCAAGGACACGCAATCACCATGACTGCGACGAACGCTATAAGCGAAAATATCAGGTGATCGCTAGGAACAGTCCAGTAGGACGACCCGAAGAGGTACCAGAACAAGAATGTTGCAATAGCAATCGTTATGACCACCGGGACGAAGACCGAGGCGACCTTGTCGACCATCCTCTGTATAGGCGCTTTCGAGCCCTGCGCCTCCTCCACCAGCTTTATGATCTGGGACAGGACGGTATCCTTCCCGACTTTCGTGGCGCGGAATTTTATGTAGCCAGTCCTGTTCATTGTCGCGCCGACGACCTCATCGTTCTCCCCCTTCTCCGAAGGTATGCTCTCGCCGGTTATCATCGACTCGTCGATCGCGGTTCTCCCCTCGACGACGATCCCGTCCACCGGGATCTTTTCGCCAGGCCTTACGACGACTATGTCCCCGACTGCGACGGTCTCTGCATCGACCTGGATCTCCTTGCCGTCGCGGATTATCGTCGCCTTCTTCGCACGGAGGCCGATCAGCTTCTTTATCGCGCTGGATGCCCGCGTCTTCGAGAGCGCCTCGAGATATTTGCCAGCAAGTATGAATGTGATTATCAATGCGGATGTATCGAAGTATATCTGCCCGCCCATGAAAGTGTCCGGCGTGATCATGACGACCGTGCTGTAGATCCATGCCGTGCTCGTGCCAACTGCGATCAAGGTGTCCATGTTGGTCTTTCGATTCTTGAGCGACCTGTATGCCCCAGCATAGAACCGGTAGCCTGCGATGAATTGAACGGGCGTCGCCAGGACGAACAGGATGAAAAATGACTGCTGGGTCGGTGCGAGCAGCCAGGTCAGGACCATCGTCGCCGATCCGAGGACAAGGCTCATGATGAGGAGCCTCTTGATCGTCTTGAGCTCCTTCTGCCTCTCCGCCTCAGCCTCCTCCTCTTTGATTTCCCCAAGGTAGTGGTAGCCGAGCTCCTCGATCGCCTTCTTCATCTCTTCGGAGGTCGTTTTCTGCGGGTCGTATCTGACGGTCGCCTTCTCGCTGGCATAGCTGACGCTCGCGACCTTGATGCCAGGGATCTCCTTCAGAGTCTCCTCGATGTTGATCGCGCAGGTCGCGCAGTGCATCCCGCCTATGGAGATCACTTTCTCCTCGTCAGCCATGTCTCCCACACCTTATCGAGCCGCTCAGAAACGTTGTTAAAGTCGACCTATCTATAATACTGTACTCTGATAATCGGGAAGGATTAGAATGGCAGAAATAGATCCAGTATGCAAAATGAAGGTCGAACCGGCCAAGGCGCCCGCAAAATCCGACTACAAGGGGAAAACCTACTACTTCTGCGCCCTCGGCTGCAAGAAGATGTTCGACAAGAACCCTGAAAAATACCTGTGAGGGGCAGGCGGCCGTTTAGAACATCTCTCTCTTGCTTCCGGCTATAGCCGCGCTTATGTTCCTGCAGAGGCGAAGCTCTCTGTCTATCGCTCCGGCGACCTTGTCGTCGGCGAACCTCACCTTGACCCTCTCGTCGTTGTAATCTTCGCTCGATTTCCCGCCCCACTCCCCGAGCACGGCGATCTGGAGGCCCGCGAATTCGATCACTCCGAACGCCACGGCGAGGTCGTGCACTAGGTCCTGCAGGCACCATGGGTCGACGATGGTCCGGGGCGCGACTCCAGAGCCTATGATCAGCTGGATGGCCATCAGCTCCGCGGTGTTCGCGTGGTAGATCATGTCCTCGTCTGCCGTTAGCAACAGCACATCGTAGTCCATCCTCCGGCTGTACTCCTTGTAGGCCTGCGCGATCTGGATGTCGTTCATCGAGTAGTCGTTGCCCTGCAAGCTGCCCTTTATCCTGACAGCGCGGAGCTCTGAGAAGGAGTAAACCAACTCGGCCAGCGCCATTTTCGCCAGCCTTGCCTTCCTGGCGCTTGCGTTGTAGAACTCGTCGAGATAATGCGCTCCCGCGAGGTTCTTCTTGAGCTCGCGGATGTCCTCCGGCCTGAACTTGTCGATGATCTGGAAGTCGATCTCCTGCTGGACCATCTCCGAGACCGCATACCTGAATCCCTCCGCCCAGAGGGTCGGTTTCCCGAACTCGTCATATGCCTGGAGATGCCGCGAGAGGAACCTCGCATAGAAGATGTTCGTGTCGAGTGCGATGAAGAGCGGGCGGGGTCTCTTATTGGGGTCCTTTATCTCCTCGTGGAGCTCCTGCAGCCTCGCCAGAACCTTCTTCTCGTTCGCGTACCTCTCGACCCGCGACGAAAGGAAGCAGTTCCTCAGGTCGTTGTAATACGGCAGATTGGCGCCCAGCCTTTCGTCCCCGTACGGCCTCCTTCTGAGCCGTTCGCTCTCGAAGTCTCCCTGGGTGGCTATGTTGGAGACCGAAGGCTGTTCCAGGTCTATCCTGAAGAGCTGAAGGTCGAAGAACGGGTAGTGGATCCAGAGATGCCTGTGCTCCTCGTCGCTGAAATGGTTGAGGAGGACGTTCAGCTCGGTGCGCTTCATAACGAGATCTTTCACCGCCACGCCTCCTTCTTCAGGTCCACGAAGTGCTGGAATTGGAACGGGATCATCGGATAGGGGTTGTCGGGGCGTCTGAAATCGTCGAGATACAGGTAGAACACGTGCTCTATCTCGTGCTGCCACGCCGCCATCAGGGCCGAAGACATCACCGCCCTCCTTCCCGGCGTTATGTCGATCGCTATCTCGCTCCCGCTCGCCCTCTCCTTCTCCAGCACGTCCATCATCTTCTTCGCGGAGGAGGCGAAGTCGATCTCTGAAATCGATATCTCCTCGATTAGGACCTCCTTCTTCCCGTACTCGGCCAGCAATTGCCTGAAGCAGCTCGTTATGACCGCGGCGTCGTCACTTCGCTGGTCCGTCTTGAAGAGATAGATCTTGTCGGGCACGTATTCGTGATTTCTCACTGCTGCCCAAATGCTGTTTATCTCTGCCCAGCGGCTCATGCCAGTCATCGTGATGTAGATCTTCATCTTGCTTCTTCCTTCAATCTCTCTCGAACCTGTTGAGCGTCTCCAATATGAATATGCCAGCCTCAGTGAGCTCAACGACTATCTTACCTTCGGACGCGATGGTCCTGATCACGCCAAGCTTTCGCAGCTTCCTCAGCGATTTGCGGATCGTCTCCTCGGTGAGGGCGGTGCCCAGCTTGCTAGAAATGTCGTCGACCGTGTCCCTGACGCCCATCTCCTTCAAGACCGCAATCTGGGAATCAGTGAATCTATCTATGAGCGAAACTCCTTTGATCACCGGGAACCGGATCACGGAGGTTTTGTCGCACTGATATGCTGGGAGCCCAAGGTGGAACGCCGCAAGCAACGCGGCATCTCCCATGATCTTCGGTCCCCCGCTGATGTTAATCGAGATCGAATTCTCGACATCTTTCCCCTTGACCGTCGAACGCGCATTCTCGCGAGCATAGTCCACGATGCTCCGGAAGCAATCCTTGAAATCGAATTCGTCAACGATGACGGTCACGAACGATCCTTTGGATCTCTCCTCGGATTCCTTTATCTTTCTGAACCCCGGAGTGTCCATGTCTCCCTGGGCATTGACCAGCACCAGCCTTTCGTAGGGCAGCGCCCGCATTGCCGCCAGAGTGTTCTCTGAGTCTGGTCCAAAGGTCGAAATAAGGATCTTCATGCCTCAGTCACCGAGCAGCAGCTCCACAGCCGGTTGAATTGTAACCAGCTTCCTTCTCGTGTCAGTCTGGTCGGGGGTCAAGTTTATCACGCCTTTCTTTAGTAGCTGTTTGACATGATAGTTCATCGTGGCCTTTGTGACTTCGAACTGCCTCGCCAGCTCGACCTCCGACAGCGGCTTGTTCTGTCGCTGGTTCTTCCTTATTATCGTTAGGATCTTCCTCTCCTTGTTCGACAGTATATGGCTGTATTCGATCTCTAGGAACGGGAGTGCGATCTCGTCATTCGTCACGTCGTGGACATACACAGTCGGCACACCCTCGAGCATGCATGCCAGGAGTGCCGCCGAGGAGGTCGGTCTCGTCCCTCCCGCAATGTTGAAGATCGCGATCTTCAGCCCTCTCTTCTTCCAGTCACTGAGATCGGCGCGGATTCTTTTCGCGATTCCGAAGAGGTCGAAGACATCGGGGAGCTTCACAGGATCGACCGGGATTCTGAGGTTTTTGCAGTATTCCACCACTTCATCCTTCGCTTTCTCGGCTTCCTGGTCTCCTCCGAAGTAGAAGACCACTCTCTCGACGCCCTCGGTAGCCTTTATCGAGGGGATTAGTGACTGCGGCCTATGACCCAGTGTTCCGAAGACAATCGACATTAAATCACGAGGTACGATATCTCCTCATACCGTATATATCAATTTTTAAACCGTCAGTATGAAAATAAAACTTGCTGGCGAGAAAAATCTTCATTCCTGCCTGTGCTCGTTCGATCTCCTCAATGGTAAGATGATTTTACTTACTGTAAGCGGAAATCATCTTGTCGGAAAGAGTCATTTTCTTGATCGGGGGAGGGAACGGAACCGCTTGGATGCCTCTCTGCGCCAAACTTCCAATTCCTCTCTCAACTGCTTTCCGAAGATTAATTCCACAATTCGTTGGCAGCGGTTCTCATTTCAGAAAAGAGTTGGTGAGCGCCCCGGTCGGGATTCGGACCCGAGTCCCAAACTCGACAGGCTTGGATGATAGGCCACTACACTACCGGGGCACAATTGATTCTCTGGCTTTGCCAGCGACTGCGAAGTGATGCTCGAATCTGTATTTATTCCTTTTTCAGGGCGGTCGCGCCAGTAGCTTCCGAGCTCGGCTTGTCCGTCGGCTGGCTCGCGGGAGCCTCTTCCTCCTTGTCCGCGAACTCCTCGACGGGGCGCGACGTGTAAATCCCGCACACCATGCAGTAGAATGTGACGAAATCGGAGTCCTTGCTGTCCGCCTTCAGTTCCTTGCCGCACTTCCTGCATGAAGTCTTCATTTCGCCTAGCTTCATATCGCAGCTCTCCTGAGCGAATAACCAAACCAATACTGTTATAATAAATCTACTTTCGAATCTGTCGAATCAAATCATCTGGATGACATTATCTTCAGGATCGCCTCTGCAGGCTGGCCGTCGCATTCCTCTAGCGTTTTCTTCGCCTCCTCTTCCGAGACGCCGGTCTGCTGCATCACGAGCTCGACATCCTCCGAGGGTCCTCCCTGCTTCTCCTCCCCGACGCCCCTGTCGCTGATCTCAGGTTCCCCGATGATCTGGAAGGTTTTCTGCCCCTGGACGGTCATTACGCTGACCTGGGCATCGTGAAAGATATATTCTTTCGATTTCGTCTTGATGACAATCTCCTCGACACCATCGATGTCTTCCTGGGAAACCCCCATCCTCTTCATCATCGCCTTCATCTGTCGCGGATTGACTCTGCCACCAGGGAACATGAGACTCACCTGCTTTTCGTATCTTTAATCGAATCGTGACTAAATAAGATTCCGTCGTGCTTCGCGTCAAGCCCGCTGAAACCATCAAGGAAAGGATTAATAACGGGCAGAATTATGGAACATCTGCGAGCCCAGGCGGTTCGCCAAAGATGTTCATGGTGAGCGGATGGCTGACATCGACCGAGAAATCGCAGAAGCACAAGATCTCATGATTTCTGGGAACTTTTCTGGCGCCGTGAAGAAATATGCCAAGATAATAAAGGCCAATCCCGGCTCTGCCGAAGCATATTTTGGTAAGGCAGAAGCCGCCATCGGTGATTCTAGCATCGGCGTCGAAGAGGTCATCGCCTGCTACAAGAAAGCCCTGGATCTGGATGTCAAGAATCCTCTCTACTGGAGCAGCTACGCCGTGTATCTTATCGAACAGGGCAAGTTCGACGAGGCCGAAAACGCCTACAACAAGGCGGCTGAGTCCGATCCGGATAATGCTCGATATTATTACTCCGAATTCGGGGTCGAGTATGCACTGCGCGCTCCCGCATCGATGCGCGGGTTCCTTGAGGGGAAGGAGCTTGATGACCAGATGAAAGCGGTCCTCCAGAAGAAGGAGGAGAGCATCAAGAAGAAAGCCCTGCATTACATCCTGAAGTCTATCGATATGACCGAGGCGGACGTCAAGAAGCTATTCTGATATCTCTTATCATGGCTCCAGGCCGAGCCATTTGAGAGCTTCGACGATGCCTTCTCCGTGCGGCTTCGACGCCACGAAATCAGCCCTCTCCTTGCACTTCTGGCTTCCGTTGGACAGAGTGATCCCGTAGCCGGAAGAGGCGATCATGTTGACATCATTGTCCGAGTCGCCGATTGCTGCGACATTCGTCAGATCGATCCTGAGCCAGTTCCTGCAGACGAAGGCGAGCCCTACCGATTTGTCAGTGTCCTTGTGCATGATATGGTGGGCCCAGCCGGTGGGAACGACTTTTACATCGAACCCGCGCACGAATTTCCGCACTTGCTCTATGTCGTAGGTCGGCTTGATTGCGACCTCCGTTTCCCTCCATCGATCGCTGAAGATCCTCTCGACCTTCATGCTCTTCGAGAGCTGCTCGAACGCCTTCATCGGTTCGATCTTGGAACTCAGAAAATGGAGATCCTCCCTATGGCTGACGATCCCGCCGTTCTCGGCTATCACGGGGCCGTTGAATCCCAGGTAGTGCCGCAGCGCGTACGCGATCGGCAGGACGTTGCCGGTGACGAGCATCACGGTGATGCCGCTGTCGACCTGCCTTCTCAGCGCTTCGACCGCCACGCAAGATATCTTTCTGGAATAATCAGTCAGTGTGCCATCTATGTCTACCGCAATCGCCTTCACTTTGGCTGCCAAATGTATCACCACGAATCCTATGTCTTATTGCGCAGCTCCTTCAGAGTCGTCACTCTCTCCGCGAAGGCATTATGCTTGTGGATGGATTCCTCCGATTCACTCCTGACTGTGATGTGCACGTCGTCCGGAAGATGATCGTACCGCCTCAGGATCTTCGACAGAATCTCTCTTACCACATCCTCCACGAATTTCGGGTTCCTGTGCGCGTCTATCACGACCCTTGCCTCATCTTCCCGCTTCAGAATGCCGTAGGTGGGGCTGCTCATGGAGGATTCGACTATCTCAATCAGATCGTCGGCCTCGACTAGCGCCTTCTTCGGCACCTCAAGAAGCAGCTGCGTCCTGTTCCTCTGGTTATGCGTGATCGACGGCATGTCACCGCACGATTCCTTCTTGGCACGGTCCTTCCCTAGCATCTGATATGCGGTTTCCATCGCGCAGGGGCAAGCGGTCATCCCCATCACCTCGACGCCGATCATTCGCCTGTGATCGCCGTTCTTCTTCGCGGTGGATCTGGCCAGTAGTTTGTAGGCCTCCAGGGTTTTCTTGCCGCTGTGAGTCTTCTTCTCCAAGAAGTAGTCGGCCGAGATATGGACCTCGGCATACGATGCGTACTCATGCCTCTTCAGAAGATGATCGCATATGTTCGCGCACAATTCCTCGAGCGACTGGACTCTGCCAGAGACGGAGCTCTCTATCATATCCGTGATGACCTCGACGTTCCTCGACATGTGGGAACCTTTCTGAGTTGCGGGAAGATCGACAAAAGCGTCGATGTCCGCGACCAGCATTACCTGTCTTCCGTTGCGGGTCACAGTGATCGGCTTCTTGACGTCGGTGATCCCCACTCGGGTCAGCATGAAGCTGTCAGCTATTTTCCTGCTCTGGCAATCTCCGGGAGTCATAATTGCGCGTCTGGCAATCTCCCAAGTCAAATAAAAACCCCGACGCAACTACCATGAAACTCGATTATCGGTCTGTTGGAGGCGGGGGCATGGGGTTGGATCCGCAGTTCTGGCAATACCAGCGGTCTATTTCGGAGCTGTGCCTTAACGGTCCTCCGCAATTTGGACATGTCCGCGCTTGCTGGGGATGCCCGGTCTTGTCTTTGACAAAGATGGTTTGGATTAGAGAACCTGCGATCATGAGGATCAGGGCGGCAATCGCCGCGAGTCCAATGTCGACTCCTAACCCCATCAGGCAGACGCCGACTATCAATGCACCGACAATCGCGGTGAGTATCCCTATGATGCCTTCGATGAAGATGGCTGATGCAACGAAAACGACGAACCCGATTATCAGCGCAATGAAGGCATTCCCAGTCAGGACCTCGATAAGTGCGAATGAGAGGATGCCGGCCAGAGCCGCGAGGGCGAATTTTACTATGATCGCGAAAATTGCACCTCCGACAAATCCTCCTATCATCGCTCCGATGAGCCCTCCTATGATGCCTCCGAATAGAAATCCAAGGGCGAACCCAAGTATCGATCCGATGAACCCCCCAACTATCAACATGAAAGGTTTCCACAGCAGCTTGCCTGCAAATGTAAGGATCGCGCCCAGACCGAGGGCGATTAGGAAAATGAACATCTGGAGGGTCGGATCGAGCTGGTCCCATGCTGCTCCAAATATTTGATCCGCCATGAGTCTAAAAGGGAGTACCGGAAGATAAATCGTTGTCTCTTCTTGCGGTCCTTGCAGCACAAAGCTTCTTTGTTACTTGCAGTGCCCAAATTTTATTAGTGCGAACAGTGTCTGCAGACTGGCTATGATATGCGGCGTGGATGAGGCAGGGCGCGGACCAGTGATGGGACCTCTGGTCATTTGTGGGATATCTATCGACAAGGATGATCTCCTGAGGAAGATCGGGGTGAAGGACTCGAAGAAGTTGTCCCGCACCCAGCGAGAGGATCTGTCCGAGAAGATCGCGAGAGTCACGAGCGGGATTGAGATCGTAGAGATCACTGCTTCGGAGATCGACATACTGCGCGAAGAGATGACTCTGAACAAGCTGGAGGTGAAAGTTTTCGCGTCGATAATCAAGAAACTTGCCCCTCAAACCGCATACGTCGACGCCGCCGACGTCGATGAGAAACGATTCGCCGATGATATCATCCAGGAGATTGGCTCTCCAGTGGAAATCATCTCTCGGCACAAGGCGGACGATACTTATCCCGTCGTCTCTGCGGCTTCGATACTCGCCAAGGTCCGGAGAGACGAACAAGTGCGCAGGATCGAGGAAGAGATAGGGGAGCCGATAGGCAGCGGGTATACATCCGACCCGAACACGATCAGATTCCTCGAATCCTGGCTTGAGCGGTATGATAAACTCCCCCCGCATACGAGGAAGAGCTGGGACACGAGCAACAGGCTATTGAGCATGAAAGCGGTCAAGAAACTCGACCTGTACTGAGGTGAACGAAATGATTGAAGACATCTTCAGAAAAATCATATCGGGATTCAACGAGAAGGCTGCCGCCGATGATAAATTGAGGTCGGAGCTGGCCGGTGTGAACCGCACCGTTCTCATCATTCTCGATGATGGGAGGAATTACAATTTCTCCCTGTCAGATTCAAGAGCCAGCGACCTTATTATCGGCCCTGTCGAGAATCCGGATATCTCCATAGAGAGCAGCGAGGAGACCATCGAGGCGCTGTACAAAGGCGAGATGCGCGTAATGAAAGCCCTTGCGTTGAAGAAAGTGAGGATTAAAGGTTCCTTCGAAGATCTTCTCCGGCTCCGAAAATTCTTCTGACGGCGCCCGTCAGCAATCCAATCCACGAAAGCTTTTATATGCGCTCATCACATGGGAGCGAACTGTCTGCCACCAGTATTGCTCAGACATCTAGAAAGCGGGGTAGGGTAGTCTGGAAATCCCATCAGGCTCATAACCTGAAGACCGGTCGTTCAAATCGACCCCCCGCTACTTTCCGGGAGGCATTTTAAGGACATGGCATCGGCCTTATCCGATCATCGATGAACGGCATTCCTCAAGTTCCCCAGATACCTTCATGAGAAAAATTAGATAAATTAGATAAGAGAGTAGATAGGATACTACCGTCCTCGATATTGCATCGAGTGACTTCGTAGTGGGCGTTCAATCATGGCAGCAGATAAGGAAAATCGGGAGCCACTTTGTCCGCGATGCATCAATTGGGACATGAGGCCTGAGGATGGCTACGGCCCTAGAGTCGCGTACTGCATCGCAAGGGACATCGTCACCTCATATTGGTACGAGTGCGAGTATTTCGAGGAAGCCACCGAACAGAAGCGAGCCGCCAGGAACAGGTCGGTCTATGGGGAATTCCAGGAAGAGGGAAGTGAAGAGGGATGAGCCAGGATAGAGCCTCCTCATTCATTGCGCCCCAATCGAAGGAAAACCGGGTGTGATTTTGTTGAAAGCCGTCATATTGGCAGCAGGCGAGGGAAAACGGCTACGGCCGTTCACCTACTCAGAACCTAAGGTCATGATACCGGTCGCCAACAGGTCGATAATGGATTACGTTGTCCGCTCCCTCGTTTCCAACCAGATCACCGACATCGTGATGGTGGTCGGGTATCGGAAAGAACGGATCATGTCCTATTTCGGCGACGGCGACGACTTCGGAGCCAAGATCACCTACGTTAATCAGGATAAGCAGCTCGGGAACGGGCACGCACTGATACAAGCAAGAGATCATCTGGATGGCGATTTCCTTGTCTTGCCGGGGGACAGCCTCATGGACGCGAGATCCGTCGCGGACCTCCTTTCCATCGGCGCCGGTCACGGGGCGCTGGTCATCGAGAGCGAGATGCCGGCCAAATACGGTGTCGCAGTCCTCGACCGGAACCGGATTTCCGGCGTCGTCGATAAGTCCGGCGAGGGTGCCAGCAATGTCGTTCTGACCGGAGCCTATAAGCTGCCCGCGAGCTTCCTAGGAGCACTCGAAAGATGCGTGGAGGGAGGGGATTACAACATCACCCACGCTCTCAATCTGTCAATATCCCAAATGAAGCTCGAACCGATCTTCGGCCAAGGTCTCTGGATTGACGCCGTCTACCCATGGGATCTGCTGGAGGTCAACCATGCCGCGCTATTGAATCTGACAGCACAGACCGCCGGCAAGATTGAACCGGATGTCCTCATGCACGGGGAGGTATCGATCGGCAAGGGCACCACCATTAGATCAGGCACGACCCTCTACGGGCCGATCTCGATCGGCTCCGGATGCGACATCGGGCCGAATGTGAGCATATTCCCCTCCACCAGCATCGGGGACAATGTGACGATTGATCCATTCACCGTCGTCCGGAATTCCCTGTTAATGAGCGATTGCAGCATCGGATCTCATTCCCTTTTGTCGCAGAGCGTTCTTGGATACGGGGTGAAGGTTCGCTCTCACTTGATGGCCTCCTCCGCCGACGCCTATGTGAATCTGGAGGAGGAGTTCTACAAGGTTCCCAACATCGGGACCTTGGTCGGTGAGGATTGCGCCATGGGAAGCGGCATATCGATAGAGCCCGGGACAATAGTCGGCCCCAAGAGCAAGATAATGAGCGGCAGCAGGGTGACGAGGAATGTCCCGACCGGAGCGATACACAGCTGATTGGAAGTGAGCCTCTTTGTGCGGGATCGTCGGGTACACTGGCAACCGTGAAGCTCAGGAAATCATCCTGGACTGTCTCAAGCGCCTCGAGTACCGCGGATACGACTCGGCGGGTCTCGCCATGGTCTCCCCCGGAAGCCTGCAGCTGAAGAAATCGATGGGAGAGATAGCCGTCCTCGAATCGAATCTTGGACACATGCCCGGGACCACCGGCATCGCGCACACCCGTTGGGCGACCCATGGCAAGCCGACGACCGAGAATGCACATCCATTTCTCGACTGCAAAGGCGAATATGCGGTGGTCCACAACGGGATCCTCACCAATTACATGGGACTAAAGGAAGAGCTTGTGAGGAAGGGGCATAAGTTCACATCCGAAACGGACTCGGAGGTCTTTGCCCATCTGATCGAGGACGCCCCCGGGAAGGATCTGAAATCGAAAGTACTGTCTGTTCTGAAGCTTGTCGAAGGGGCATACGCCATCGCCGTCGTCGAGAAAGGCAAGAACGAGATTGTCGCGGCCAGGAACGAGAGCCCGCTGGTGGTCGGTGTCGGCCATGACGAGAACTTCGTCGCGAGCGACGTGACGGCTCTTCTGAAATATACCAATGAAGTCATCTATCTGATGGACAAGGAAGCTGTCCGAATAACCCCCGATTCCATTGAGACTTTCGACCTTGAAGGAAGCACGGTCAAGAGGGAGTCCCAGAGAGTGAGCTGGAACCTCGAGGACGCGGAGAGGAGCGGATACCCGCATTTCATGCTGAAGGAGATATTCGAGCAGCCGAGGGCCATCCACGAGTCCCTCCTCGGGCGCCTTGAGAGCAGAGAAGAGGATTCTTTCTTTAAGAGCAAATTCCCCAGCATAAAGATCATCGGCTGCGGGACCTCCTACAACGCCGGCCTTGTGGGGAAATATATCCTGGAGGAGCTGAGCAGGATACCAACCACCACGCAGATCTCCTCCGAGTATCGTTACTCCCCGGTCACTGAGTCGAAGCCGCTGGTGGTGTGCATCACGCAGAGCGGGGAGACCGCCGACACGCTTGCTGCCGCGAAGGAAGCCAGGCGGAGAGGGTGCAAGACCCTCGCCATCACGAACGTGCTCGGTAGCGCGATCACGAGGGAAGCAGACCACGTCATCTACACTCGGGCTGGGCCGGAGATCGGGGTCGCCGCGACGAAGACCTTCGTCACCCAGCTGGTCGCGCTCTACCTTCTCGGCCTGGAGCTCGGGACCATGAGCAACACCCTGTCCAGCGAGCGGAGGAGAGAGCTGATTGCCGGCATGCGGAGCCTCCCGAGGATCGTTCAGAGCGTCCTCAACGAGGCGTCGAAGATAGAATCGCTCGCGGAGAATTACAAAGGAGCGCATTCAATGTTCTTCATCGGCCGCCATATCAACTATCCAACGTCCCTGGAAGGCGCTCTGAAGACAAAGGAGATCTCATACATCCACGGAGAAGGGTATCCCGCGGGTGAATTGAAGCACGGGCCGTTGGCATTGCTCAGCAAGGACACTCCCGTGATCGCCATCTGTGTCAGGGATCACACTTATGAGAAAATGCTCGGGAACGTTCGGGAGGTTAGCGCGAGAGATTCCCCGGTCCTAGCTATCGGCTCGGAAGGCGATCAGGATCTGGTGAAATATGCCGAGGAAGTATTCCTCGTCCCACGCGTCGACCCGCTGTTCTCCCCTATCCCGATAATCGTCGCCCTCCAACTTCTCGCCTACTATCTCGCGATAAAGAAGGGATGCCCGATCGACAAACCGAGGAACATCGCGAAGACAGTCACCGTGGAATAATCAGGCCAATTTCTCCGGGCAAAACTCCCTTCGGGAGCATCCCGCACACTTGTTCGGGCGATTATGGTTCCTGTGAGCGGACTTGCCGTTCGCGATCTCCCTCATCTCCCCGATCTTCTGCAGGATCGTCCTCTTCAGGCTCTCATCGTACTCGATGATGTGCTGGTCCACCCCGTATTTCAGGATGCCATAGGGGACGCTCTTCCCGGTCTTCTCTTCCAGGAGGAGACAGTATGCCCCGACCTGCAGTATGTGCGAGAAAAGAGGCCCTCTGGGTGTCCTCCCGGTCTTCTCTTCGACAGGGATCGGAACGTTATTCACCATGAGGACATAGTCCGGCCTTCCCGAGACCCCGTACTTGTTGGACACGAGCAGTTCCGATTCGCCGAAGTCCACATATTCGACCGCCCCCTTGATGTGCAGCTCCTTTTTCAGCATCTTCGCCATGTCAGAGAATATGAGGGATCTCTGCAGGAAGAACGATGCAGCGATGAGCCATGCCAACGAAGTCACTTCCAGCAGCTGGGCAAAACTCTCGCTTATCTGCAGGAACACGACAGCGTTCACCGCAACGACAACCGCGATGATCGCGAAGATGATGATGATCTTCTCGTATTGGAGGGCGGCCATCTTGGTCGGAGTCTTGAACGCGCTCCGTAGGAATATTACGGCTGCAAGGATCCAGATCAGAGATATCGCTATCATGATCGACGAGTATTTCGGCTTCTCCTGGAAGGGTAATAGATCGATCCCGAGAATCGCGACGAAGGTCGCGATTATGGCGCACCAGAAGACGATCTTCTCCATCGTCCGGGCTCTAAGCTCCAGCTTCCGGACCTCCGAGACGGATTTTGCGATACCGTCGTGCTTCGTCTGTCCTTCCTTGAGTGCTTCTTCCCCGCCGCGGTTGTCTTTCCAGCTGAGCCACCAGCTGAGGGGGCAATAACCATACTTCTCGATGTCCGCGGCTGAGATTTGATCCAACTGCCCCGTCCTCCGTGTTGTTAGGTACGCATGAAGGCATAAAAAGAGATTGTTCACGATTATTTGCAGATGGGATTCATCTCGGCGAGCTCCCTTCCGAAGAGGGTTATCCCCTCGGGCGGCTCGATCCCCTCGATGTAGCCGAACCAGTACACGACCGCACCGTTGCCGAAAAGCTCCGTGTAAGGCTTGAGCTGCTTCCTCACGTTCTTCCTGAGCTCGACCTCGTCGCCGAATGAGGCCTTCGACTCGATCCAATTGATCATGACCCCGTTGAGCTCCATCGGTTTTGCGAGAAGTGCATCGGGCGTCTTCGTGTACTTCCCTCTCAGTTCGACCTCGGTCCTGTACTTCAGTCCGTGGATGTCCAGCCACTCCTGGAGCAGCTTCTCCCCCCATTGCCCCCTCTTCTCCTGGACCTCCATTCCCTCTGGGGAGTATATGATGTCCGCGGCATTGATCTTCAAGATCTCCTTCTTGATCCTCTGGTCGGGGCATTTCTCCGGATTCCTGATGTACTTCCAGAAAATCTTTCTCGGCATCCCGTCAGCCTGGAAGACAAGCATCGCCAGCAGGATCGGCGGAAAATTGAGTTCATGCGCAATCGAAACCATCGTCTTTCCAGCCCTCCACTTTCTCAGGATCTGCGGTATCTGGCCCTTTATGATGTGATATCTCTTCGTTGCGTCCCGCACCGTCCTCTGCGTGTACATGACGAGAAGCAGTTCCTTGTCAAGACCCGTGGCTTTCGCCACGCTTTCTATGTCGCTCGGTTTCTTGAGCTTAAAATAGATGTCCTTGTAGTCCTCGTATTTCATCAGTGCCCCGTTCCAAGCTTGCGCCAGATGCTGCTTTAATGTTCGAATGCACTCTTGCATGATGAATCTCTGTAATTAACCTTACGAAAAAATTGAAATCAGCATCGCTGGTGCCCTGATAATGTGCTTCGCCCCTGGCCAGAAACCCTCCATCTCACTGGGCAACCTCCTGATACCCACAAAAATTTATATGGCTAGAGTCCAATGCTTCATTCAAGAAAGATGCATTCGGCCCCTCCTTTGAAGAGGAGCCGATAAAGTCAGGAGGGAGAAATAGAATGAGTAATGTAATCGAAGGTCTCATTGCTGGAAGTGCTGTTCCACCATGGCTTCCACGCGACGCTCAGGACGCAAGAAAGTTCGCATATTGGGCACAGATCCTGTTCCTGCTGACGGGATTCATCTGGTTTGTCATCGGCATATCTTCGGCAGCGATCGGTCTCTTTTCACATGGGACTGGTTTCAACATCGGATTCGGAATCTTCGGGATCGTACTGGCACTTATCTGCGGAATCTCGGGACTCTTGCTGAAGAAATCCGTTGTTGACGAGATCGACCACGGGAGATTCCACGATGCGAAAGCCAACTCAATGATATGGCTGATCATCGGGATAGCCGGGTTCCTGCTACCGACAGTACTTCTGATAATGGTCTACATGAAGCTCTCGGACGCAATTTCCCCACAGGCGCCCAACTATGCGCCCTATGCTCAGGGGACGGTTGTCGCTCAGGCTCCTCAGTACCAACAGCCAGCTCAGACGGCAGCACCCGCGCCTCAACAGACAGCGCAACCGCAGCAGCTGTACTATCAGCCGGCACCGGCCTATCAGCCAGCACCAGTCCCCGCCCAGGCACCTGCAGGGCAGGACCATAAATATCAGATGATGAAGTGCAAGAAGTGCGGGGTCCAGTTCCCGGCCTTCATGACGAACTGTCCGAATTGCGGTTCACCAAAGTAGGTTCTGTAACATTATCGGGTGACGACGCTCATACCGCCGCCCGCATGTTACTCGTTCCATTCGGCTCCGGCCGTACGGCCCTTCCAGGGCCGCAGAGGACCATCACGACGTCATGCTGGAACGCGCCGGGGTCGAACCGTAGACCCCCTGCCGCCTTCTTCGAGGCGACTGTTTGCAGCAGGTTGATGCTTGCGTTTATGTGTCGATCCATGCGCCACCCGCATCCGCAGACGAACTCCGTGCCCTTTCGGGAATCCTGTATCCTCCCACACACCGGGCACTTCCTGCTGCTGTATCGCGGATCGACCTTGACGACGGGGATGCCTCGCCATGCGGCCTTGTACTCGATGATCTGATGAATCTTCCGCCGAGGCCACATGCTGATCCGGCGGTTGAGCTTCTTATTCCTTCGAGGCTTGATCCCCGTCAGATCCTCGAGAACGATCATCGATTTACGCTCCTCGGCGAACGACAACACGGTGTTCGCGACCTCGTGCATACGATAGTCGATCCGGTGATGCTCCCTCATCCCTTCCCGCGCGCACAGCCTCTTCGCCGTGCGCCTGTCGTGCGATTTCTTCTTCTGCAACCTCTTTCGTCTCTCGTGATGCACGCTTTGGATGACGGAGACCTCAGGGAACTCCGCTCTGACGACCGCCGCTATCCGATCTTCCTTCGCCAGCACCCCGTCTAGGCTGCGCTCATTAGTGTCGAGCGAGAGAACGGATGCAGGAGCATACGGCTTGGGAGCATGCTTTCTGATGGCCACGACGACCCTGTCCTGGAGCAGCGTCAAAGAACCAAGAGAAAGCGATTCGTCGTCGAGATACTTCCGGTGGTAGTCGCTGACTATTAATTCGAGTTTCACATGAATCCCTGCTCTGATCGGCAGGTCGATGATTCCGTTCTTCCGGTCGAGCCTGTACGCCTGGTTCTCCGCCTTCATGAACAGCCTTCGGACGAAAGGGACCTGAGCCGGAAGCTTTTTCCTAAGCCTTCTCCGATGGTTCTTCAATATGCTCCCGGCGACCTCGAATGAGGAGACGAGGTGCTGGGAGTACATGTTCGGATGCTCCTTCCGGAAGTCTTTATATGCCAGCTTAGACAAAGCAAACTTCGAAGTCACGTTCGAATGTACCCCAAGACGTATCGCGTTGTTCACCGCGAGACGAAAATCCTCCATCAGGAACTTCGCCTCGTTCGGGAGGGGGTCCTTGAGGCGGAAGACCAGCGAGCGGATTAGCATCCACTGTTTATATGCAAATCTGATATTCTCAGTGCGTACTACATGTAATCACCCGAATTGTTTCAAAACCCGCAGGAGCAAAACCTTATTTTCATTGTGCGGCATTGCCAGGCCGATAAGCATACATTCAACATGGTTGATTCCGTTCGCAAACTGAGAGGGATTACAATGGATGAAGTCGAGAGCTTCCCGTGCAGAATCGTGACCTACGATGAGATGGCGAAATGGACTTTGGACGTCGCGAGGCAGATTCATGACTGCCGGTTCAAACCGACCGTCATCGTCGGCCTCACTCGGGGCGGCTGGATACCGGCACGGCTTCTCTGCGACCATCTTCACGTCAAGAAACTGTACGCGGTCAAGACGGAGCATTGGGGCGTAACCGCGAACCAGGACGGGAGGGCCCTGCTCACACAGGAATTGAACGTCAAGATAGAGGGCGAGACTGTGCTCGTCGTCGACGACATCACCGACAGCGGCGAGAGCCTCCAGCTGGCAATCTCGCACGTGAAGGATCTCAAGCCGAAGGAGATCATGACCGCCACGCTCCTCCATATCACGCATTCCACGATAGAGCCGAACTTCTACTCCGTCAAGGTGCCAAAGGAAGAATGGACATGGTTTATCTTCCCCTGGAACCTGCACGAGGACCTCCGCACTCTGATTCCAAAGGCTTTCGCCGGCGGAAAGACCGAGGAGGAGATCAGGAAGGCGTTCAAGGAGAATTTCAAGATCGACCTCACGGAGGAACTGGTCAGGGGCACGATGAAGGAGCTGGAAGCCGAGGGTAAGTTCCACCGTTCCGGACGGACTTGGGTCAAGACCGGCTGAAGGGCGACTCCCGGTGCAATCGAGAGGGCTTTTAATACAGGCAGAGAGAATCTTCCCGACCGATGAAGCTGGAGAAAATCAAGGACAGCCTGAAAGCCTCGCCGATCGTGAAGATGGGCGATTACGACTACTTTGTCAATCCGATCACTGATGGCATACCTCGAATGGACCCATCAATCCTCGCGGAGGTGCTCGACGGGCTACAGGAGATCGGCAATTTCGACTGCGACGTCATCGTAGCCCCTGAGTCGATGGGCATTCCAATCGCCGTCCCCCTGTCGCTGAAGACAGGCATTCCTTACAACATCATCAGGAAGAAGCGGTACGGTCTATCTGGCGAGGTTAGCGCTACACAGATAACCGGATATTCAAAATCCGATCTGTACATCAACGGGATATCCAAGGGAGACCGCGTCACCATAGTCGACAGCGTCGTGAGCACGGGAGGGACGCTCAGAGCCGTGATGCAGGGACTTCGGTCGATAGGCGCCGAGATCACCGACATCGTAATTGCCGTTGAGAAGGGCGATGGAAAATCGCAGCTGGAAAAGGAGTTCGGGGTCGAGATAAAGACCCTTGTCAAGATCGAGCTACGCGACAGTAGAGTCGAAATTTTAGGCTAATTGTAAGAGAAAAGTCCGCGTCTTGGAAATCTACCAGGGGCGGATGACAGATGTCCTTTTGCTGCTTGCCTGTTGCTCCATTACAGCCCTGCTTGGCTCTCTTTTAGGGGCATTCGCAGGGCTCGTTCCAGGTCTACATCCGAATACTCTCGCCGCAGTCTTCTCAGGGTTCCCCCAAGCGGGCCTTGCTCTTTCGGCGCTGGCCGTGGGGTTCCAGATGCCTATTGATTCCGGCCCCCTTCTGCTCGGTTGCTTCCTGATTGGTATTCTGATGGCCCATTCGTTGACGGAGATAATCCCAACGGCGATGCTCGGCATCACGGACGATGAGACAGTCGTGTCTCTCCTTCCATCCCAGAGATTGTACAGTCTTGGAAGAGCCGATCTTGCAATCGAATCTGTGATCATCGGAGGCCTTGGCGCTCTCCTCCTCTTCGCAATCCTGCTCCTTCCGACGAGATGGATGATGGGCACCCCCATCCAGCTGTATTCCTCGATGAAACCTTTCATGGGGTTGTTGCTATCGGGGATCAGCGGTTACGTGATTCTCTCGCAGCGGGATCGGAATGAAATTGTGAAGTCGGTTGCGATTTTCCTTTTATCCGGAATGATCGGCATCACCGTCCTGACTGCTCAGCTTCCCGCCCTGGCGACAAACCACCTCGCCGGAGGGATTTGGACGGTTGATTCCTCCACATTCCTGCTTCCCGCGTTCTCTGGCATGTTTGCCTTGCCATCTCTTGTCTTCTCCGGAGGGCCGAGGAGGAATAAAACCATTGAAATGATCGCCGGCGAGCAGATCGTCGGGTCAAGAATGAAGCCGTTGCTCAGGAGCATTTTCCCTTCGATGATGGTTGGATGGCTCCCGGGGATAACCAACGCCTACGCGACGTCCTTCTCGATGGCGCGCCGGCGGGAGGACACTCATGCCTTGAGATCCGCCTATTCCTACCTCATCACATACTCTGCGACCAACATCGGGGGATCCCTTCAATCGATCATTGCGATGGGCACGATCCTGCGCTTTCGCAATGGCACTTTGGAGGCGATCGATGGACATGTCGCAAGAGAAGCGCTGACCTGGTTCGACACCCTGGATCCACCAACTGCTATCCTTGCATTTCTCTGGGCGGCTTGCATCGCTATGATCTTCGGCGCCTGGCTCTGTCCGATCTTAGGCAGGAGGATGCTTTCAAACATCGAGTGCGGAAAATTCCGTCTGCTTCGGCCAGCAGTGATCCTGTCATTGCTGATCATCGCCTTCGTTGTCTCAGGTCCGATCGGGCTGTTCGTTCTTTTTTCATGCTTCCTGGTCGGCACCTGGGCCATCTCGATCGGCGCACCGAGAGTCCACTTGATGGGCTTCCTGCTGATTCCTGTCATAATCTATTTTCTGGTTCAATGAGGCGGCCTTATCAGTAGAAATCTTGAATTACCTTCGTTCCGTTCAATGGACGAAATGCTGACAATTCACCTTGTCCCTGTCGGCGCAACGGATCTCTCCCCGAGCGGGGAACTGCTCGGCTTAAACAACCCGGCACTCAATTCGGCGGGAGTGTCACACGCAGATGCGGTTGCGGATCTCCTTAAGGACATCGTGCTGGAAGCTGTTTTCTCCGGCCCTCTAAAGAGACAACTAGTCACAGCTCGGAGAATCGCCATCCCTCATAGCCTGCCTGTCAGGACCGAGAAGAATCTGATGGATGTCAATTATGGGAGCTGGTCTGGGCGGACATGGGTCGAAATTCGTGCCAAAGAGACAAATCTTATTTTGAAGATGGAAAAGTCTCCTCACAGGTTCAGATTCCCGTCCGGAGAAAAAACGAAGAAGAGCTGGAAGCGCCTGCAGAACTTCGTTCGGTATCTGCTTGGGAATTTCGGCGTAGGCCACGTTGTTGTCGTTGCTGATGACTTCGTCATCATGATGATGGTGAGCCTAATATCCGGAGCCGACTTCATCGGTCTCGAGCCTTGGAAGCCTTCGAACGGCGGCGTCACCGTGATCGATTGCGATCAGGGGAAATGCCAAATAAGAACCCTTCGAGGCACGAAGCTGTCGAAGTCGTCCCCGACGCAATGAGCGAATCATTCGCGCTTTACCAGTCGGATTATGTCCGCTGTCACGTCCGCAACTTCAGCGCCAGCATCCTTCAGGGCCTTGATCTTCCCTTCCGCGGTCCCGGCTCCTCTTGAGATGATTGCTCCCGCATGACCCATCCTCTTCCCTGGCGGAGCGCTCTTGCCCGCGATGTATGCCGAAACGGGCTTCGTGACCTCCTTCGCTATGTATCTCGCCGCATCTTCCTCCGCCGAGCCGCCGATTTCTCCGACCAGCACTATGCGTTTTGTCTGTCTGTCCGCCTGGAACAGCTCGAGGACGTCGACGAAATTCGTCCCGCTCACGCGGTCCCCGCCGATTCCCACGCATGTCGATTGACCGATCCCGGCCTGAGTGAGGGAATCGACGATCTCGTAGGTCAGGGTGCCGCTTCTCGATACGACCCCGACATCCCCCTTCTTGAATATCTGATTCGGTATTATCGCGAGCTTCGCCTTTCCAGGCGACGCGACGCCAGGGCAGTTGGGTCCGATCACGCGGACACCGAGCTTCGATGAAAGCGAGACAATCTTCATCGCATCGTGGACGGGGACATGCTCCGTGATGATCACGACAGTTGTGATTCCGGCGTCCATGGCCTCCATCGCCGCGTCGAGGACGAAGGGCGCCGGGACGAATATTCCTGATGTGTTGGCACCCGTCTCCTTGACGGCGGCCCGGACGGTGTTGAACACCGGGACATCATGGACTTTCTGCCCTCCTTTCCCTGGAGTCACGCCCGCGACAACATCCGTCCCGAACTCCTTCATCTTGAGAGTGTGGAACATCCCCTGGTAGCCCGTGATTCCCTGGATTAGCACTTTTGACTTTTCATTTATCAATACGGCCATTCTATCCACCTCCTCCTGCGATTTTTACCGCCGCCCTCGCCGCATCATCCAATGAGAGCACTGGTTGAATCCTAGTCCCCTTGAGCATCTCGACGGCCTCCTGCTCGTTGACCCCCCTGATACGGGCGACTATCGGCAGGTCGAGGCCTCCATCTTTAAACGCCTGGAGCAGGCCCGATGCAACGGTGTCGCACTTGGTTATGCCGCCGAAAATGTTGATCAGTACGACCTTCGGTTTCGCCTCAGCCATCAGCAGGAGCGCCTTCTTCACCTTCTCCGGATCGTCCGTTCCACCGAGATCGAGGAATACTCCGCCCCTGCCTCCATGCATGCTGAGAAAATCCAGAGTGGCCATTGTCAAGCCGGCTCCGTTGGCAATCACCCCGATGTCCCCATCCAGCTGGACGAAGGCTATCTCCATGTCCCTCGCCTTCTTCTCCAGAGGTGTGATGTCGCCCGACAATTTCTTGAAACCTTCATGCCTGAAAAGCGCGTCGTCATCAATTACGACCTTCGAATCGATTGCGATCAGCCTGTTGTCGTTTGTGACTGCCAGGGGATTGATCTCGATGAGTTCTGCATCTATGTCTTGGAACAGGCGCCACATCCCCTGAAGCACTGCCAGGAACTGTCCTGCAATCTCCGGTTCCATTTCGAGGGCATACGCCATGTCCTTTGCTACGAAGGGCTGCACGCCGACCCATGGATCAATCCAGTCCTTGAAGAGCTTCTCCTCCGGCACGCTCTCGACGTCCATGCCCCCCATAGTGCTCGCCATGAGGATTGGCATTCTCTTCGCCCGGTCGACTGTGATGCTGATATAGAGCTCCTTTCGGCTCTCGATCTTCTCCTCGATCAGCACCTCCCAGACCTTGTGACCCTTTATCGAAGTGCCGATGATCTCCCGGACGGCCTTGCCGAGTTCAGTCACATCGCTGACGATCCTGATTCCGCCGGCCTTCCCTCTCCCTCCGGTCGGCACTTGTGCCTTTACCATCGCTGGGTATCTGACGAAGTCAGATGGCACATCTCCGTGCGACAGCCGACCCATGGGAATCGGGATTCCGTAGTCAAAAAAGAGGCGCTTTCCTTCGACTTCGAGAAGATTCATTTCAAACCGACCTCAGGGATGAATCTACCACGGGCGATATAGACCATTTGTATCGACAAGGATTTGATTCCTGCCATGGGGTTCATTATCTGGCGCGGGTTGGAACAGCGAAAGTATTATTCCATCCTAGCCCTTTCGATGAGATGAAATGGCCAGTAAAGAAATCCGATATCAGACGTTGATGCTGCTCTTCGCAATGATCGCGGTGATCCTCATCGCCACGACCCTACTCGCATCCGGGCAGCAGTCGTCCGATGTGAAAATCTTCATTTTCGCTCTGAGCGTGGTCCTCGTCCTGATGAATGTCATCAGCTTCTTCTTGGTCTGGGGTTCCTCATCCACCATGGTCGACGAGGTCTTCGTCATGACGCCCTCAGGGATGCTCCTCAAGCATTACACAAGGAGACTGAGGCCGGATCAGGATGAGGACATTCTCGCAGGGATGCTGACCGCCGTCCAGAACTTTGTAAGGGAATCGTTCGATACCGCCGGCGGCAGATTGAGCGAGATACGGTTCGAGAACTACGACATCATAATCTCATACAGTGACAACCTTGTCCTGGCAGCCGTACTCACGGCGAAGAACCCTGAGAAGCTCCGCCAGAAGCTGAAGGTCGCCGCATGCGAGATCGAAGAGACGTATGGCACGAAGCTCAAGGATTGGAAAGGCGATATGTCCGAGCTGAAGCAGATAGACGCGGTGATGAAGAGGCTCATCGGCCGAATCTGAACGCTCTTGTACGCTCCATCGTAAGCATGAAGTAGGATTCTGACTCTACTCCTCGATGTCATGGAACTCAAGGAGATTCTCAAGAAGATTGTACTTCTGGGAGACGGAGGGGTCGGCAAGACGTCGATGATCGCACGATATGTCATCGACAAGTTCGACGACAAGTACATCGCGACGATCGGCACGAAAGTCTCACGGAAGGACATCCAGCTCGTTTACCCGAACCTCATCGTCAATCTCCGCATGATGATTTGGGACATTCTCGGCCAGAAAGAGTACTCGAAGATTCGGAGCGCCAGCATGACAGGGGCCCACGGCATAATCGTGGTCGGAGATCTGAGCCGACCAGAGACCATCTCCGCGCTCAACGATTTCTGGCTCGCTGAGTCGGGGAAGATCGTCGGGGATCTGCCGACCGTGTTCGTCGGCAACAAGCTCGACCTTGTCGGAAAGGATAGCCCGTCGGCGAAACTCATCGAGAGCGCTAGTGCGAAGAGGGGCTCGCCGACCTTTCTTTGCAGCGCTAAGACCGGTGAGAACGTCGAAGCCGTGTTCAAGACATTGGGCGACATGCTGATAGCTGATCTCGTAGCTGCCGCAAGGAAGGAGAAGGAGACACAGCCTTCCACATTGGCGGAGGCGGTCGATTACGTGATCCAGGACTTCTGCGCGCAATACGGCGACCTCGAGAAGGCGATGCTTATCGTCCAACATCAGTTCGGTGAGGCCGGAGTCGACATCAGGAAACCGAAATACGACACCGTGATCGAAGGTCTTGAGAGGCTCATGAAAGCCGAGGAACTCGCGCTCAGCGAGACGGTCGCCCGGGTGAATTACGAGGAGCGCAAGAAATTGCTCGATTCGATCAAGAAATGACCGCACCCAGCATGTCCCCTCGTTCATCGTGCTAATCTTTGACACATCTAACTTGTAAGACAGAAATGTTTTAGATGGATGTGCATTCTCTTTTGTCTCCAGATGGAAATCCAGACGCTTCGAGGCCTCGGGTACGACTGCAATTCGTACCTGATCAAGGATCGAATATGGGTGCTCGTCGACGTCGGGACGGACCAGAACGTGGAAAAACTGGCGAGTTTCATCTCCAAACAGAAAGGCCTTGAGAAGGTGAAGAAAATCGTGCTTACCCATACGCACTTCGATCACGCAGGGGGAGCCGCTGAAATGAGCGAGCTGACCGGCGCTGAGGTTCTAGTTCACCCGCTCGAGGGGAACAGGATATCCTTAGGGGATTTTTCAGTCGCTCTCACCAGGCTCTTCGGCAGCACGATGCGCCCCTTCAGGTGGTCGCCGATGGATGAAGGTTCATTGATCGAGACAGGCTCTGCAAATTTCAGAGTTCTTCATCTCCCAGGACATTCTGAGGGCAGCATTGGGCTCTGGGAGGAGAAGACTCGGTCGCTGATCGCCGGAGACACGGTTTTCGCCGATGGCGGCATCGGACGATACGATCTCCCGTCCGGGAACTTCGCGCTTCTCAGGAACTCATTGGAACGGATAGCCTCGTTGGATGTCAAGGATCTGTATCCCGGGCACGGTCGCGAGGTCATGGATAATGGGAAGGAGCATATCAGGACGTCATTCGAATCGGTACGGAATGGGATCTGAATGAAAACATTTGCATGCCCAAAGAAGGGTAAAGAATGCAAAGAATGCACGCTCGACAATGCTGATATGGAGAACTTGACAAGGATAGTCAAGACCGGTGGACTGGCCGTATATCCGACCGACACTCTCTACGGGCTCGGGGCCGACCCTTTCAACGATTCCGCTGTGAAGAAAGTATTCCTATCAAAGAACAGGCCTTTCGACATGCCGCTGTCGATCGCGGTCGCCGACATCAGGATGATCGAGAGCGTCGCTGTGCTCAACGATTCCGCAAGGAAGCTGATAACCCGCTTCCTGCCAGGTCCCCTCACCATCCTCTTGACGAAGAAGCCGTCTGTTTCGGATCTATTGACATCAGGCGACAATACAATCGGGATCAGAGTCCCAGATCATCCATTCGCGCTCAAGTTCATCAAGCGGATTGGACCGATAACATCCACCAGTGCGAATCTGCATTCCAGGCCGGATCCGACGTCCATCGAAATGGCGAAGAAGGATCTCGGGTCGTCGGTCGATGTCTATATCGACTGTGGGAAGACAAGATACTCGGCGCCATCAACCATCGTCGACGTATCAGAAGGCGATGTTGAAATAGTAAGGGCAGGCGTCATTTCTAAGGAGGAGATCGCCAACGCCCTCTCTAGACGCTAGAGCGATCGATGAGTACCTTCAAGCGGGCAAGATTGCCAAGGAAGCCCTGTCTCTGGCCAGGGGATCCGCAAGAGAGGGGGCGACGGCCATCTCAATCGCGACCGCCGTCGAAACCCTTATCAAAGATAGGGGCGCGGCATGCGCTTTCCCAATCAACATCTGCCTCAATCACGTCGCGGCTCATTACACACCGCGAGAGGGCGACCCCCTCAGATTCGCCAAAGGGGATCTGGTGAAACTCGATGTCGGCGTGCACGTGAACGGTCACATAGCGGATACGGCGGCGACCGTGGAAATCTCCACCTCAAATTGGAGCAATCTTATAAAGGCGTCCGAAGATGCCCTGACCTGTGCTCTCGAGATGCTCACCCCTGGGGTCAGTGTTTCATCAATCGGTACAGCAATTGAGACTGCCATCGGCAGCAACGGGTTCAACCCGGTGCGGAACCTTACCGGCCACACTCTTGAGAGGAACATCCTGCACGCGGGGATCACGGTCCCGAATGTATCGGTTAGAGACCGGTCAGTTCTAAAGGGCGGGACCGCGGTCGCCATAGAGCCTTTCGCGACCGACGGCATCGGAGAAGTTGACGGGAACAAGGGCGGGAACATCTATCACATAATAGGGGAGCGCAAGCTTTCCGATGACGACGCAAATAGATTTCTTGCAACCGCGGTCAGGGATTTCGGCCATCTCCCTTTCGCCAGCAGATGGTGCTCTGTTTTCTCGAAGGATTACGAATCTTTGATAAGAAAGCACTGGCGCCATCGCAACATCAGGAGCTATTCGATCCTATCCGAGAAAATCGGAAGCATGGTTTCGCAAGCAGAGCATTCCGCCCTGATTCTTGACGATTCGATCATCGTTTACACGCGCTGAGTCGAACCGATTCTAATTTGCACGACGGAGTCGCTGGATATAAGGCCTTCTTGCTCTACCGCGATAATTGCGAGGTGGAGAGGCCTCACAGACACCTCCTTTCGAAAAACTTGTGGGTGGTTCGAATTCTGGAGGAAATGGCGAGGTGTCTTGGTGTGATGCCTCTCCTTTGCGACGCATGCCCCTCGCATGCAATTGTCCATGTATGCTTCAATGTAATTAAACTTTTGTCCGGGACAAAATTGCTATGAGCCAGATATCGAATCATGAAGTGGAATACTACTTTTCTCATGACTTAAAAAAATATTTTGAATAATCCTTTTCTGGATTCCTTCTATTCACGAAAAACCGATTCGAGGAAAGAATCAGAGCTGAAAATAATGAGCTATCATGCGAACTGTTCTCGGGAGATCCGGCATGCCTGATGTGAAAGTCTTAATTATCATCTCTATCCTTCTTGAGCCGAGCGAGGGTAGCTAAGCCTGGTCAAACCTGGCAAGCCAGGGACCAAAGGCGAGAGACTCAAGATCTCTTCCAGCAGTGGTCCGCCGGTTCAAATCCGGCCCCTCGCACTATTCATCTCAGGATTTTCGCTATTTCTGGCTCGACAGAATCATTGCGAGAAGCGATCCGTCGATCGTTCGTTTGGAGATTCCCCCTTTCTCTCGCAATCGCAGTTAACCTTTTATACAAAATCTGTTATTGGCTGACTACTCAGCCCGAATAGGGCTGGCGACAATCCAAACTCTCTCAGGCAATATGCCTAAATAGGGGTGGAAACGTAGTAATCATCCCTTTGAGGGGGAAGCTTGTTTAGTGCACCCGTACACGCCTAAACGACGCCGTGTGTTCGGGGAAGGGTAGAGACATAGCGGGACGAAGGGCCCGCCATTGTCGATGAATACCAGTCATACGCAGATCGGGACGTGTGCGGAGTCGTACACGCCTGCGGCTAGCTACACCGTTTGGGGAATTGCTCGGTTCGAGTACTGACGAAGGCCGTGCCAAGCTGCGATATGCGTCGGGTAGGCGCAAGGAGCCTTTGAACCGACGATGGCCGAATGTGACTTCATGTTCTTCGGAACGATCCGTGAGGATCGGGAACGGGGGGAATTGAAACATCTTATTACCCCCAGGAAGAGAAATCAACCGAGATGCTGTTAGTAAAGGCGATCGAACACAGCATAGGGCAAACTGAATCCTCCTAAGAAATTAGGCGGAGATGTGGTGTTGAAGACCCTGGGTACTTCCTAACCACCCAACTCGAAGTTGTCTGGAACGACATACCGTAGAGGGTGAAAGTCCTGTAGAGACAAAGTGGAAGGAAGATTCCGGGAGTTCTTGAGTAGCGTGCACCGGATATTGCGCGTGAATCTGGGAGCCATTTGCTTCCAACCCTAAATATTACTCGAGTCCGATAGTGCAGTAGTAGCGTGAGCGAAAGCTGAAAAGTACCCTTTGCGGGAGGTCAAAAGTGCATGAAACCAGACGGTTATAATCTTATACGGTATGAAAGGAACGAAGTCCGAAAGGATGGACCAGTATCGTATTATCCGTTTTGAATAACGGGCCAGGGAGTTCAAACTGATGGCGAGGTTAAGTGGATCATCCACGAAGCCGAAGGGAAACCGAAATGTCCGCAGTCCGCAAGGACGAGGGACTAGATGTGCTCGTCTGTAGTCATCGGTGAGATACCCGAAGCCAGTTGATCTATGCGTGGCCAGGTTGAAGCCTATGGAAACATGGGTGGAGGACCGAACCGGTGCTGAGGTGCAAATCGCTCGGATGAGCTGCGTATAGGGGTGAAAGTCCAATCTAAACTGGGTATAGCTGGTTCCCCCCGAAACTACTCGCAGGTAGATCTCAGACGAGACGGACGATGGGGTAGAGCGACCGATTGGGGGCTTAGGGGGAGAAATCCCTCGGTTCCCTGTCAAACTCCGAACCTGTTGTCGTCGTAGACTCTGGGAGTGAGCGCGTGAGGGGTAAGCTCCACTCGCGAAACGGGAACAACCGGAACTTAGGTTAAGGTCCCTAAGTGTTGGCTAAGTGTGAACGGCTAAAAGGAGTCGGCAGTCAGAAACAACTGGGATGTGGGCTTAGAAGCAGCCATCGTTTAAAGAAAGCGTAACAGCTCACCAGTCGAGATTGTCGGCCCTGAAAATGGACGGGGCTAAGCCAACCACCGATACCTAGGAGCACCGAAATGGTGATCTAGTAGGGGGGCGTCGGGCGCGAGCGGAAGCTCGGCTGTGAAGTCGAGTGGATCGCGTCCAAATGAGGATCCTGGTGGGAGTAGCAGCAAAGAGCGGTGAGAATCCGCTCCGCCGCAGGGGCCCGGGTTTCTCGACAACGTTCATCAGTCGAGAGTTAGTCGGTCCTAAGGTGTCTCTTAATCGAAGCCACCGAATGGGAAGCAGGTTAATATTCCTGCACCACTGCAGTTTTTGCGCATGTGTCTGACGCATGGGGATATTTTGAGCAGACTTGTCTGTCTGTCCAAGTGTGTAGGCCGATGGAGAGCCGTAATGGCGAGAAGTTGGCAAAAGCACGAGTGGGAGGGCGAAAGCCCCCTTCAGATGATTCCTTGTGCCAGTGAAAAGGATCATGTTTACAGCTGTGGTGTCCGTACCTAGAACCAACACAGGTGCCCCTAGATGAGTAGTCTAAGGCGTGTCGGCGTTAATTGAGGCGAGGGAACTCGGCAAATTAGCCCCGTAACTTCGGGATAAGGGGTGCCAGACATGAAGATGTCTGGTCTCAGTGACTAGGGCGCTCCGACTGTTTAACCAAAACATAGGTCACAGCAAGATCGAAAGGTTGTGTATTGTGGCTGAAACCTGCCCAGTGGCGGTATCTGAAAGCCCCGTTCAAGGGGAAGAAGGACCGTTAAACGGCGGGGGTAACTCTGACCCTCTTAAGGTAGCGTAATACCTTGTCGCTTAATTGGCGACTTGCATGAAGGTCCAACGAGGGCGCCACTGTCCCCGCCTCGAAGCCGGTGAAACCGATCTAATGGCGTGAAATCCATTATCTTCCAGCTGAAAGCGA